>ERZ835980.1121-NODE-1121-length-31822-cov-11.008090_pt1 | contig 31822 bp, 42 predicted proteins | sample MGYA00519943_ERZ835980 | MGnify/ENA primary metagenome ERZ835980 (study PRJEB31850, sample SAMEA3708791) | human gut metagenome | biome: human gut; feature: human-associated habitat; material: faeces | place: China | collected 2014 ... | reverse complement strand
TAGAGCACTAGCCTTCCAAGCTGGGGGTCGCGGGTTTGAGCCCCGTTTTCCGCTCCATTCTTTGCTGTTATAGCTCAGCGGTAGAGCACTTCCTTGGTAAGGAAGAGGTCCCGAGTTCAAGTCTCGGTAACAGCTCTTTTAGATTATAAGCAAAAAGATTATTCATTAATTTTAAAAATAAAAAAGTAAAGCTATGGCTAAAGAAAAGTTCGAGCGTACCAAACCTCATGTAAACATTGGTACCATCGGTCACGTAGACCACGGTAAGACTACTTTGACTGCTGCTATCACTACAGTGTTGGCTAAGAAGGGTCTGTCTGAAGTAAAGTCTTTCGATCAGATCGATAACGCACCTGAAGAGAAAGAGCGTGGTATCACTATCAATACTTCACACGTTGAGTACGAAACTGCAAATCGTCACTATGCACACGTAGACTGCCCGGGACACGCTGACTATGTAAAGAACATGGTTACCGGTGCTGCTCAGATGGACGGTGCTATCATCGTAGTTGCTGCTACTGATGGTCCTATGCCTCAGACTCGCGAGCACATCCTGTTGGCTCGTCAGGTAAACGTTCCTCGCTTGGTTGTATTCTTGAACAAGTGCGATATGGTTGAGGACGAAGAGATGTTGGAGTTGGTTGAAATGGAAATGCGTGAGCTGTTGGCAGCTTATGACTTCGAGGAAGATACTCCAATCATCCGTGGTTCTGCTCTGGGTGCATTGAACGGTGTTGCTCAGTGGGAAGACAAGGTTATGGAGCTGATGGATGCTTGTGACACTTGGATTCAGGAGCCAGTTCGTGACGTTGAGAAGCCTTTCTTGATGCCTGTTGAGGACGTATTCTCAATCACTGGTCGTGGTACAGTTGCTACTGGTCGTATCGAGACTGGTGTTGTTAAGGTAGGTGACGAAGTTCAGATCCTTGGTTTGGGTGAGGACAAGAAGTCAGTTATCACTGGTGTTGAGATGTTCCGTAAGTTGTTGGATGAAGGTGAAGCTGGTGACAACGTAGGTCTGTTGCTGCGTGGTATCGACAAGAAGGAGATCAAGCGTGGTATGGTTATCACTCACCCGGGAACTATCACTCCGCACTCTTCATTCAAGGCTTCTATCTACGTTTTGAAGAAAGAGGAAGGTGGTCGTCACACTCCATTCGGTAACAAGTATCGTCCTCAGTTCTATCTGCGTACTATGGACTGTACCGGTGAGATCCACTTGCCAGAAGGTACTGAAATGGTAATGCCAGGTGATAACGTAGAAATCAAGGTTGACTTGATCTACCCAGTTGCTTTGAACGTAGGTTTGCGTTTCGCTATCCGCGAGGGTGGACGTACAGTAGGTTCTGGTCAGATCACTGAGATCCTTGACTAATAAATTGGAGAAATACTTCAATTAGATATTTAAGGTCCCCGTTTTGCGGGGACCTATTTTACGGGAGTAGCTCAGTTGGTAGAGCACCGGTCTCCAAAACCGGGTGTCGGGAGTTCGAGCCTCTCCTCCCGTGCTAATATTATCGAATATGTTTAAGAATATTACAAAATATTGTAAGGAATCTTACAATGAGCTTGTTCATAAAACAACTTGGCCAAGTCCATCAGAACTTACAAACAGTGCAGTCGTAGTATTATTTGCTTCCCTACTCATTGCATTGGTAGTTTTCGTTATGGACTTTGTGTTTCAGAACGTAATGGAATTTATTTATCCTTAAAAAAAGAGAGATGGCCGAAATTGAAATGAAATGGTACGTTATGCGTGCTATTAGTGGAAAGGAAAGCAAAGTCAAGGAGTATATTGATGCCGAAATTAAAAAAGGCGACTTTGGCAAGTATGTCTCACAGGTGCTTATTCCAACAGAGAAGGTGGTGACTAATCGTAATGGCAAACGCGTTGTTACGGAGAGAAATCACTTGCCCGGTTATGTGCTTGTAGAAGCTGCTCTGGTCGGTGAGGTGGCTCCTTTGCTGCGAAACACGCCGAATGTCTTGGGATTTTTGGGTGAATCAAACAGTCATCCGACTCCATTGCGTCAACACGAAGTAAACCGGCTTTTGGGTGTTGTGGACGAACTGAAGGATGTTCCGGAAGAAATGCCTGTACCTTACGAAGTAGGGGAAAGCGTGAAAGTAACCGAAGGTCCTTTCAGCGGTTTCTCTGCAACCATCGAAGAGGTGAATACCGAAAAGAAGAAGCTGAAGGTTATGGTTAAGATCTTCGGACGTAAAACTCCGTTAGAGTTAGGTTTTATGCAAGTTGAAAAAGAATAAGGCATTTTGTTACGTGCGTTGTTCTTTTCTTAAAATAACAATATAAAAAACAAAAAAATGGCTAAAGAAGTTGCTGGATTAATCAAATTACAGATTAAAGGAGGCGCTGCAAATCCATCACCCCCAGTAGGTCCTGCTTTGGGTTCCAAGGGTATCAACATCATGGATTTCTGTAAAGCATTCAACGCCAGAACGCAAGACAAGGCTGGTAAGGTTCTTCCGGTCGTAATCACTTATTATACTGACAAATCTTACGATTTCATCGTTAAGACTCCTCCTGTAGCAGTACAGTTGATGGAGGTTGCCAAGGTAAAGGGTGGTTCTGCAGAGCCTAACCGTAAGAAGGTAGCTGAGATTACTTGGGATCAGGTACGCGCTATCGCTCAGGACAAAATGCCTGACTTGAACTGCTTTACAATTGAGTCTGCTATGAGACTTGTTGCAGGTACAGCAAGAAGTATGGGTATCACTGTAAAAGGGGACTTCCCGGGTTAATAAATTAATAATCTTCAATTAAAATGGGTAAACTGACAAAAAATCAGAAGTTAGTCGCTGAGAAAATTGAAGCAGGGAAAGCATACTCTTTGAAAGAAGCTTCAGCTTTGGTTAAGGAGATTACTACTACTAAGTTTGATGCTTCTGTAGATATCGATGTTCGTTTGGGTGTGGATCCTCGTAAGGCCAATCAGATGGTTCGTGGCGTTGTATCTCTCCCTAATGGTACCGGTAAGGTGACTCGAGTTCTTTGCTTGTGTACACCGGATGCTGAAGCTGCTGCTAAGGAAGCAGGCGCTGACTATGTAGGTCTTGATGAATATATCGAAAAGATCAAAGGTGGATGGACAGACATTGATGTAATCATCACAATGCCTTCTATCATGGGTAAAATTGGTGCCCTCGGACGTGTCCTTGGTCCTCGTGGATTGATGCCAAATCCAAAGAGCGGTACTGTAACAATGGATGTTGCTAAAGCTGTTAGAGAGGTGAAGCAAGGAAAGATCGACTTTAAGGTAGACAAGAGCGGTATCGTTCACACTTCTATCGGTAAGGTTTCTTTCACTCCAGAGCAGATCGCACAGAATGCGAAGGAGTTCATTGCAACTATTATTAAGTTGAAGCCATCATCAGCTAAAGGTACATATATAAAGAGCATTTATCTTTCAAGTACAATGAGCCGTGGTATTAAAATCGACCCTAAGGCAGTTGAAGAAATCTAAAAATTTTAAGAAATCATGAGAAAGGAAGATAAAGGTAATATTATAGCTCAGCTTGGTGAAATTCTGAAAGAGTATCCTCATTTCTATTTGGTTGATGCAACCGGTATGGATGCAGCTAAGACCAGCTTGATGAGAAGAAAGTGCTTCCAGTCTGAGATTAAGATGGTTCTGGTTAAGAACACTCTTTTGCACAAGGCTTTCGAAGGCGCTGAATTGGATTACTCTCCATTATATGGCTGCTTGAAAGGTACAACTGCAATCTTGTTCACAAACGTTGCAAATGCTCCTGCCAAGTTGTTGAAGGATTTAGCTAAGGATGGCGGTCCTACACTGAAGGCTGCTTACGCTGAAGAAGGATTCTATGTTGGTGCAGACCAGCTGGATGCTCTTACAGCTATCAAGAGCAAGGATGAGGTTATTGCTGAGATCGTTGCTTTGCTGCAATCTCCTGCGAAGAACGTTATTTCTGCTCTTCAATCAGGTGCCAATACAATCCATGGTGTTTTGAAGACTTTGGGTGAAGGCAAATAATACATATTTAATTTAGTAACAAACAAATAAAAAATTAGAATAAAATGGCAGATTTGAAAGCTATTGCTGAAGAATTGGTAAATTTGACAGTTAAGGAAGTTAATGAGTTGGCTACTATCCTGAAGGATGAGTATGGTATCGAGCCTGCTGCTGCAGCTGTTGCAGTTGCTGGTCCTGCTGCTGCTGGTGCAGCTGCTGCTGAGGAGAAGGACTCTTTCGACGTAGTGTTGAAGAGCGCTGGTGCAGCTAAGTTGCAGGTAGTTAAGGCTGTTAAGGAGTCTTGCGGTCTGGGCTTGAAGGAAGCTAAGGATATGGTAGACGGCGCTCCTAGCGTATTGAAGGAAGGCATGGCTAAGGCTGATGCAGAGGCTTTGAAGAAGACTTTGGAAGAGGCTGGTGCTGAAGTTGAGCTGAAGTAAGAATTTGCCTGTTCTGACAGGTTATATGGTAAAGAATCCTCTGGTAGGGGGTTCTTTACCTTTTTGTGTCTATAAATATCTAGGTTTATTATAATAATATAACTGATGTCTTCTAACATAGTAAATCAGAGAGTAAATTTTGCATCGGTGAAGAATCCGATGCCGTATCCCGATTTTCTTGAAGTGCAATTGAAGTCGTTCAAGGATTTCTTGCAGTTGGATACCCCCCCTGAGTTGAGAAAGAATGATGGACTTTATAAGGTCTTTTCAGAGAACTTCCCGATTGCGGATACTCGCAACAACTTCGTATTGGAGTTCTTGGACTATTATATCGATCCGCCTCGTTATTCCATCGAGGAATGCTTGGAGCGTGGCTTGACCTACAGCGTTCCTTTGAAGGCTAAACTGAAACTTTATTGTACAGATCCTGATCATGAAGACTTCGATACGGTGATTCAGGATGTTTTCCTGGGACCGATTCCTTATATGACCGCCAACGGTACATTTATTATCAATGGTGCTGAGCGTGTCGTAGTATCTCAGTTGCACCGTTCTCCGGGCGTGTTCTTCGGTTCTAGCATTCATGCCAACGGAACTCAGTTATATTCAGCACGTATCATTCCTTTCAAGGGTTCATGGATTGAGTTCGCTACCGACATCAACAATGTGATGTATGCGTACATCGACCGTAAGAAGAAGTTGCCGGTAACTACTTTGTTGCGTGCTATCGGTTTTGAAAATGATAAGGATATTCTTGAGATCTTTAATCTGGCTGAAGAAGTTAAGGTTTCAAGAGCTAATCTGAAAAAATATTGGGGACAGAAACTGGCTGCCCGTGTCCTGAAGAGCTGGGTAGAAGATTTTGTGGATGAAGATACTGGTGAGGTTGTTTCTATCGAGCGTAACGAGGTGATCTTGGATCGCGAGACAGTGCTCGACGAATCAAATACTGAGGAAATCATTGACAGTGGCGTTAGCAGCATCTTGATCCATAAGGAAGAGGTGAACACCTCGGATTACTCTATCATCTTCAATACACTGCAGAAAGACCCAAGTAACTCTGAGAAGGAAGCTGTGCTTTACATCTATCGTCAGTTGCGTAATGCTGACCCTGCTGATGATGCCAGTGCACGTGAGGTGATCAACAACCTGTTCTTCTCTGAGAAACGTTATGATTTGGGAGAGGTCGGACGCTACAGAATCAACCGCAAGTTGAATCTGACCACCGATATGGATGTACGCGTGCTGACTAAAGAAGATATTATCGAGATCATCAAGTACCTGATTGAGTTGATCAACTCAAAGGCTACCGTAGATGATATCGACCACTTGAGCAACCGTCGTGTACGTACCGTAGGTGAGCAGCTGGGTAATCAGTTTGCCATTGGTTTGGCCCGTATGAGCAGAACCATCCGCGAGCGTATGAACGTGCGCGATAATGAGGTGTTTACTCCGACAGATTTGATTAATGCGAAGACTATTTCTTCTGTAATCAATTCATTCTTCGGTACCAATGCCCTGTCACAGTTCATGGACCAGACCAACCCATTGGCCGAGGTAACTCATAAGAGACGTTTGTCTGCCCTGGGTCCTGGTGGTTTGTCACGTGAGCGTGCCGGTTTCGAGGTGCGAGACGTACACTACACTCACTACGGTCGTCTGTGTCCAATCGAGTCTCCTGAAGGTCCGAACATCGGTTTGATTTCTTCATTGTGTGTCTATGCGAAGATCAACGATTTGGGCTTTATCGAAACTCCATACCGTAAGGTAAACAACGGAGTGGTAGATCTTTCTTTGGAAACAGGTATCCAGTATCTGACTGCAGAGGAAGAGGAAGGACAGATTATCGGTCAGGGAAATGCTCCGCTGAACGACGACGGTACCTTTATCCGTACTAAGGTTAAATGCCGTCAGGATGATGACTATCCAGTAGTACCTCCTACAGAAGTGAACCTGATGGACGTTGCTCCGCAGCAGATTGCCTCTATCGCGGCTTCTTTGATTCCGTTCTTGGAGCACGATGATGCTCACCGTGCATTGATGGGATCTAACATGATGCGCCAGGCAGTACCATTGTTGAAGAGTGAGTCTCCAATCGTCGGAACCGGTATCGAGAAACAGGTATGCGAGGATTCACGTACCATGATTACCGCTGAGGGCGATGGTGTGATTGAATATGTAGATGCAACTACAATCCGTATTCTTTACGACCGTACAGAGGAAGAAGAGTTCGTAAGCTTCGAGCCAGCCTTGAAGGAATACCGCATTCCGAAGTTCCGTCGTACGAACCAGAACATGACTATTGACTTGCGTCCAATTTGCGACAAGGGTCAGCGTGTGAAGGCCGGTGATATCCTGACAGAAGGTTACTCTACCGAGAACGGTGAGTTGGCATTGGGTAAGAACCTGTTGGTGGCTTACATGCCTTGGAAGGGATATAACTATGAGGATGCGATTGTATTGAACGAGCGTGTGGTTCGTGAAGATATCCTGACTTCTATTCACGTGGAAGAGTTCTCACTCGAAGTTCGTGAAACTAAGCGTGGTGTTGAAGAGTTGACTTCAGATATTCCAAACGTAAGTGAGGAAGCAACTAAGGATCTGGATGAAAACGGTATCGTACGTGTGGGTGCCCGCATTGAGCCGGGAGACATCATGATCGGTAAGATCACTCCGAAGGGAGAGAGCGATCCTTCACCAGAAGAGAAACTGTTGCGTGCCATCTTCGGTGACAAGGCCGGTGATGTGAAGGACGCTTCCTTGAAGGCTTCTCCTTCTTTGAAGGGTGTGGTTATCGACAAGAAGTTGTTCTCTAGAGCAATCAAGACCCGTGCTGCCAAGGCTGCCGATAAGTTGATCCTGCCGAAGATCGATGAAGAGTTCAACAGCAAGGTAGATGACTTGAAGGCTATCCTGATCGACAAGTTGCTCGAACTGACCGAGAATCTGGTTTCTGCCGGAGTGAAAGACTATATGGGTGCTGAGGTGATTGCCAAGGGAGCCCGTTTCAGTGCACCGGCTTTGGAAAATCTGGACTATACTGCAATCCAGCTGATCGGATGGACAGAGGATGAGCATGTGAACGGTTTGATTGCCAAGTTGATCATCAACTTCTTGAAGAAATACAAGCTGCTCGATGCAGAATTGAAGCGTAAGAAGTTTGCCATTACAATCGGTGATGAGTTGCCTTCAGGTATCATTCAGATGGCTAAGGTTTACATCGCTAAGAAACGTAAGATTGGTGTAGGAGACAAGATGGCCGGTCGTCACGGTAACAAGGGTATCGTATCTAAGATCGTGCGTCAGGAAGATATGCCGTTCTTGGCAGACGGAACTCCGGTTGATATCGTATTGAATCCGCTGGGTGTGCCTTCACGTATGAACATCGGTCAGATCTTTGAGACTGTATTGGGAGCTGCCGGACGCAAGTTAGGTGTTAAGTTTGCTACTCCTATCTTCGACGGTGCTACTTTGGACGACCTGTGCGAGTGGACTGACAAGGCCGGCCTGCCACGTTACTGTTCAACTCAGTTGTACGATGGTGCTACCGGTGAGAAGTTCGACCAGCTGGCTACTGTAGGTATCGCTTACATGTTGAAGCTCGGTCACATGGTTGAGGACAAGATGCACGCCCGTTCTATCGGTCCGTACTCTTTGATTACCCAGCAGCCGTTGGGTGGTAAGGCGCAGTTCGGTGGACAGCGTTTCGGAGAGATGGAGGTTTGGGCAATCGAGGCCTTCGGTGCTTCTCATGTGCTTCAGGAAATCCTGACCATTAAGTCAGATGATGTGGTAGGACGTTCTAAGGCATACGAGGCCATTGTGAAAGGTGAGCCGATGCCAACTCCGGGTATACCTGAATCATTGAACGTGCTGTTGCACGAGTTGCGTGGTTTGGGATTGAGTATCACTCTTGACTAATTTTACGAAGTAACTCTTTTATATATAAATAAGAAACATGGCTTTTAGAAAAGAATCTAAAATAAAGAGTAATTTTACGAAAATTACCATTGGACTGGCCTCTCCGGAGGAAATCCTGGAAAATTCGTATGGTGAGGTGCTGAAGCCCGAAACCATTAACTACCGTACATATAAGCCAGAGCGCGACGGTTTGTTCTGCGAGCGTATCTTCGGTCCTACCAAGGATTATGAGTGCCATTGCGGAAAGTACAAGCGCATCCGTTACAAAGGTATCGTGTGCGACCGTTGCGGTGTAGAGGTTACCGAGAAGAAGGTACGTCGTGAGCGTTCCGGTCACATCCAGCTGGTTGTGCCTGTGGCTCACATCTGGTACTTCCGTTCTCTGCCGAATAAAATCGGTTATCTGTTGGGTATCCCGACCAAGAAACTTGATTCTGTAATTTATTACGAACGTTATATTGTCATTCAGCCGGGTGCTCTGGCTGGAGACGTTCAGGAGCTCGACCTGCTCACAGAGGACGAGTATCTGGACAAGATGGAAAGCCTGCCTATCGAGAACCAGTATCTTGAGGATTCTGATCCGAACAAGTTCATTGCCAAGATGGGTGCCGAGGCAATCTACGATTTGCTGTTGCGCGTAGATTTGGACAAGCTGTCTTACGAACTGCGTGACCGTGCCAACTCAGACACAGCCCAGCAGCGTAAGAACGAGGCTTTGAAGCGTCTGCAGGTAGTAGAGTCTTTCCGTGCCAGCCGTGGCCGTAACAAGCCGGAGTGGATGATTATGAAGATTTTGCCGGTAATTCCGCCAGAGTTGCGTCCGTTGGTTCCGCTGGATGGTGGACGTTTCGCCACTTCCGACCTGAACGACTTGTATCGCCGTGTGATTATCCGTAACAACCGTCTGAAGCGACTCATTGAGATCAAGGCACCTGAGGTGATCTTGCGTAATGAGAAGCGTATGTTGCAGGAAGCTGTGGACAGCTTGTTCGACAACTCACGCAAGAGCAGTGCGGTGAAGACCGATGCCAACCGTCCATTGAAGTCACTGTCTGACTCATTGAAAGGTAAGCAGGGACGTTTCCGTCAGAACTTGTTGGGTAAGCGTGTTGACTACTCAGCCCGTTCGGTTATCGTTGTAGGTCCGGAGTTGAAGATGGGTGAGTGCGGTTTGCCGAAACTGATGGCAGCCGAGCTGTATAAGCCGTTCATCATCCGTAAGCTTATCGAGCGCGGAATCGTGAAGACCGTGAAGTCAGCCAAGAAGATTGTTGACCGCAAGGAACCGGTAATCTGGGACATCCTGGAGCACGTGATGAAGGGACACCCTGTATTGCTGAACCGTGCGCCGACTCTGCACCGTCTGGGTATCCAGGCATTCCAGCCTAAGATGATCGAGGGTAAGGCAATTCAGTTGCACCCGTTGGCATGTACTGCGTTCAACGCCGACTTCGATGGTGACCAGATGGCGGTACACTTACCTTTGAGCAACGAAGCTATTCTGGAAGCACAGATCCTGATGTTGCAGGCTCACAATATCCTGAACCCGGCCAACGGTGCTCCTATTACCGTGCCTTCACAGGATATGGTGTTGGGATTGTACTACATCACCAAGCTGCGTCCGGGATCACTGGGAGAGGGCTTGACCTTCTACGGTCCGGAGGAAGCTATCATCGCCTACAATGAGAAGCGCGTGGACATTCACGCTCCGATCAAGGTGTTGGCTAATGATCTGGATGAGAATGGCAATATCGTGAAGAAGATGATTGAAACCTCTGTCGGTCGTGTTATCGTAAACGAAATCGTGCCCGAAGAAGTTGGTTTCTTCAATGATATCATTTCCAAGAAGACCCTGCGCGGCATCATCAGCGATGTAATCAAGGCTGTAGGTGTGGCTCGTGCTTGCGAATTCCTGGATGGAATCAAGAACCTGGGTTACAAGATGGCCTACGATGGTGGTCTGTCATTCAACTTGGGCGATATCATCATCCCGAAAGAAAAAGAAGAACTGGTTAAGCGCGGTAACGAAGAGGTTGAGCGTATCACCAACGATTACGGTATGGGATTCATCACCGACAAGGAGCGTTACAACCAGGTTATCGATACTTGGACTCACGTAAACAACGACTTGTCTAAGATCCTGATGAAGACCATGAAGGAGGCTGACCAGGGATTCAACGCCGTATACATGATGTTGGATTCTGGAGCCCGTGGTTCTGCCGGACAGATCAGCCAGTTGTCTGGTATGCGTGGTTTGATGGCCAAGCCTCAGAAGGCAGGTGCCGAGGGTGCTCAGATTATCGAGAACCCGATCCTTTCTAACTTTAAGGAAGGTATGAGCGTGTTGGAGTACTTTATCTCTACTCACGGTGCCCGTAAGGGTTTGGCCGATACCGCCTTGAAGACTGCCGATGCCGGATATCTGACTCGTCGATTGGTAGACGTTTCACACGACGTGATCATCACCGAGGAAGACTGCGGTACTTTGAGAGGACTTGTCTGCACCGCTTTGAAGAACGGTGACGAAGTAATTTCTTCACTCTATGAGCGTATCTTGGGTCGTGTATCTGTTCACGATGTAATCAATCCGCAGACCGGTAAGCTGATTGTTGCTGCCGGAGAGGAGATCACCGAGGACAAGGCACAGGAGATCGAAGACTCACCAATCGAAAGCGTAGAAATCCGTTCCGTATTGACTTGCGAAAGCCGCAAGGGAGTATGTATGAAGTGTTACGGACGTAACCTGGCAACCAGCCGTATGGTACAGAAGGGAGAGGCTGTCGGTGTGATCGCCGCACAGTCTATCGGTGAGCCGGGTACTCAGTTGACTCTGCGTACATTCCACGCCGGTGGTGTGGCCGCGAATGCTGCTGCCAACGCAACAATCGTGGCTAAGTACGATTCTAAGATTGAGTTTGAGGAATTGCGTACCGTAGATATTCACGATGAGCAGGGCAATCCGGCCAAGATGGTTGTTGGTCGTCTGGCCGAGGTTCGCTTCGTAGACCTGAACACCAATATCGTTCTCTTTACTCAGAACGTACCTTACGGTTCTACTCTGTATGTAAACGAGGGTGACAAGGTTGAGAAGGGTAAGGTTATCGCCAAGTGGGATCCATTTAACGCGGTAATCGTAACTGAAAATCCGGGTAAGCTGATTTTCGAAGACGTAATCGAAGGTGTAACCTATCGTGTTGAAGCCGATGAGACAACCGGTTTGCGTGAAATCATCATCACAGAGTCTAAGGACAAGACCAAGGTGCCTTCTGCTCATATCGTGGATGAGAACGGAGAGCTGATCCGTACTTATAACTTCCCGATTGGCGGTCACCTGGTAGTTGAAGACAATCAGTTGGTGAAGGCCGGTGATGTTTTGGTTAAGATTCCGCGTGCCGTTGGTAAGGCAGGCGATATCACCGGAGGTTTGCCTCGAGTAACCGAGTTGTTCGAGGCTCGTAATCCATCAAATCCGGCTGTGGTTTCAGAAATCGACGGTGAGATTACCATGGGTAAGATCAAGCGCGGTAACCGTGAAATCATCGTAACTTCTAAGCTGGGCGAGGTGAAGAAGTATCTCGTACCTCTGTCAAAGCAGATCCTGGTACAGGAAAACGACTACGTTCGTGCCGGAACTCCGCTGTCCGACGGTGCCATCACTCCGTCAGACATCCTGGCCATCAAGGGTCCTACTGCCGTTCAGGAATATATCGTGAACGAGATTCAGGATGTGTACCGTCTGCAGGGTGTAAAGATCAACGACAAGCACTTCGAGGTGATTGTACGTCAGATGATGCGCAAGGTACAGATCGACGAGCCGGGAGATACCCGCTTCCTGGAACTTCAGATTGTGGACAAGCTCGACTTCGCAGAAGAGAACGACCGCATCTGGGGTAAGAAGGTGGTGGTAGACGCCGGAGATTCAGAGGTAATGCAGCCTGGTATGATTGTTACTGCCCGCAAGCTGAGAGACGAGAACTCAACCTTGAAGCGTAAAGACTTGCGTCTGGTTCAGGTACGTGATGCCGTTCCGGCAACATCTACCCAGATCCTGCAGGGTATCACCCGTGCCGCATTGCAGACTTCAAGCTTCATGTCGGCAGCTTCCTTCCAGGAAACTACCAAGGTGCTCAACGAGGCAGCCATCAACGGTAAGAGCGATAAGCTCGAGGGTATGAAGGAGAACGTAATCTGCGGTCATCTGATTCCTGCCGGTACTGGTCTGCGTGAGTTCGAACGCATCATCGTAGGAAGCCGTGAGGACTACGACCGTGTGATTGCAAACAGAAAGTCTGTGTTGGATTTCAATGTTGATTGATCGATACGACTTTAAGATATAATGAAGCGGTGCCCCGTACCATGACGGGGCACCGCTTTTTTTATGCCCTTCTTTGCTTGCATCGCAGATGTTACCCGAAGAAAAACATCATGTGCTGTTTTCGGCGGTAGGGTGGATCGTATTCCAAACGTAATACGGCAGGCATATTCTCCTTTTTATATATATAGGCAGGAATAAAGTGAGGAAAATGTTGTGAGATTAGCAAAATGATTATATCTTTGTTTAAGAGAAAATCAAAAAACTAATTTTTCACCTTACAAAAACATATCATGGCTAACGAAGAAAAAAATCAGGGCGGTCAGTTTCAGATTGAGCTGACTCCGGAGATTGCACAGGGAGTATATGCCAACATGGCATTGATTGCACATTCCAGTTCAGAGGTAATTCTTGATTTCGTACGCATCCTTCCGGGTGTGCCAAAGGCAAACGTACAGTCACGCATTATCCTGGCTCCGGAACATGCCAAGCGTTTGATGTATGCATTGCAGGACAATATTTCAAAATACGAGCAGAACTTCGGTCCGATTCACATGCCGGAGGATGGTCCTAGAACAGTTGCTCCATTCAATGTAAACAAAGGAGATGCATAATAACTATGGGTGCGCCGTAGCGGCGTGCCCATTTTTTATTTATATACAAACATAATACAAACAATGGTGTGCGTGGTTGCTTGATCATTCTGTGATACTTCTGTTGCAAAATGAAGCAACGGTTCCGTTTTAGGGTAATGGAAAGCTTTATCTCTTATTTGTCAGGGTTAAATATGTTTAAATCTTTCGTCTTTTGGTGGTTTTAGGTGTTGTATGCTTCTTTTCGGCTAAGAAAACATATTGTAGATTGAAATATAATTCGTAACTTTGTAGCCCAAAAGGGTGCATTCTGTGCCTGTACGAATTTGATCAATAGAAAATAACAATATAATAATTAAAATTTTAAAGACAATGCCTACTATTCAACAATTAGTAAGAAAGGGTAGAACAGTGCTGGTAGACAAGAGCAAATCACCAGCTTTGGACAGCTGTCCGCAGCGTCGTGGTGTCTGCGTTCGTGTTTATACCACCACTCCTAAAAAACCTAACTCTGCAATGCGTAAGGTTGCTCGTGTTCGTTTGACTAACATGAAGGAAGTAAACTCTTACATTCCGGGAGAAGGACACAACTTGCAGGAGCACTCAATCGTTTTGGTTCGCGGTGGTCGTGTTAAGGACCTCCCTGGTGTACGTTACCACGTAGTTCGCGGTACTTTGGATACTGCCGGTGTAGCAAATCGTACACAGCGCCGTTCTAAGTATGGTGCTAAGCGCCCAAAAGCAGGTAAGAAGTAATTAAAACTCTTATTTTAGTATTATTTAACTTATTAACGCAGTTTTGGTTTGTATTTATAGGTTGAGTAAAATGCTCGGAGGAGCGTTTGAAGACAAATCTGCAGCCAAACAAAATTAAAGAACAATGAGAAAAGCAAAACCAAAAAAACGTGTGATTCTTCCAGATCCCGTATTTAATGATGTAAAGGTTTCTAAGTTTGTAAATCATTTGATGTATGACGGTAAGAAGAACATTTCTTACGAAATTTTCTACGCTGCCTTGGAAGCTGTTAAGGCTAAGATGTCAAATGAGGAAATGAGCGCTCTTGAGATTTGGAAGAAAGCTCTGGATAATATTACTCCGCAGGTTGAGGTTAAGTCTCGTCGTGTAGGTGGTGCTACATTCCAGGTTCCTACTGAAATCCGTCCGGACCGTAAGGAGTCAATCTCAATGAAAAATATGATTCTCTTTGCTCGCAAGCGTGGTGGTAAGTCAATGGCCGACAAGTTGGCTGCTGAAATCATGGACGCATTCAACGAGCAGGGTGGTGCCTTCAAGCGTAAGGAAGATATGCACCGTATGGCTGAAGCTAACCGCGCATTCGCACACTTTAGATTCTAATTTTATTAAAGTAGCTTAAAATGGCAAAGCAAGATTTACATTTAACTCGTAATATCGGTATCATGGCTCACATCGATGCCGGAAAGACTACCACTTCAGAGCGTATCCTGTTCTACACAGGTTTGACTCACAAGATTGGTGAGGTGCACGATGGTGCTGCAACCATGGACTGGATGGCTCAGGAGCAGGAGCGTGGTATCACAATTACTTCTGCTGCAACTACAACACGTTGGAACTGGGCTGGCAAGCAGTATCGTATTAACTTGATTGACACTCCGGGACACGTGGACTTTACTGCTGAGGTGGAGCGTTCTTTGCGTGTATTGGACGGTGCTGTTGCTGCTTACTGTGCAGTAGGTGGTGTTGAGCCTCAGTCTGAGACTGTATGGCGTCAGGCTGATAAGTACAATGTACCAAGAATCGGTTATGTAAACAAGATGGACCGTTCAGGTGCTGACTTCTTCGAAGTAGTACGTCAGATGAAGGACGTTTTGGGTGCTAATCCATGTCCGGTTGTTATCCCAATCGGTGCTGAGGAGAACTTCAAGGGTGTTGTTGACCTGATCAAGATGAAGGCTATCCTGTGGCACGATGAGACTATGGGAGCTGACTATGAGGTAGACGAAATCCCAGCTGATCTGGTTGCTGAAGCAGAAGAGTGGCGCGACAAGATGTTGGAGAAGATCGCTGAGTTCGACGATGAGTTGATGACTAAGTACTTCGACGATCCTTCAACAATCACTGAAGAAGAAGTTCTGCGTGCATTGCGTGCTGCTACAGTAGCAATGGAAATCACTCCGATGTTGTGTGGTTCTTCATTCAAGAACAAGGGTGTACAGACTCTGTTGGACTACGTATGTGCATTCTTGCCTTCACCACTGGATACTCCTAACGTAGTAGGTACAAATCCTGAGACTGGCGAGGAAGAAGATCGCAAGCCATCAGAAGATGAGAAGACTTCAGCTCTGGCATTTAAGATCGCTACTGACCCGTACGTAGGTCGTTTGACTTTCGTTCGTGTTTACTCTGGTAAGCTGGAAGCTGGTTCATATATTTACAACTCTCGTTCTGGAAAGAAAGAGCGTGTATCACGCTTGTTCCAGATGCACTCTAACCACCAGAACCCGGTTGAGGTAATCGGTGCCGGTGATATCGGTGCAGGAGTTGGTTTCAAGGATATCCGTACTGGTGATACTCTGTGTGATGAGGATGCACCAATTGTATTGGAGTCTATGGACTTCCCGGATCCAGTAATCGGTATCGCAGTAGAGCCGAAGACTCAGAAGGATTTGGACAAGCTGTCTAACGGTTTGGCTAAGTTGGCTGAAGAGGATCCAACCTTTACTGTGAAGACTGACGAGCAGACTGGTCAGACTGTAATCTCAGGTATGGGTGAGCTTCACTTGGATATCATTATCGACCGTCTGAAACGTGAGTTCAAGGTTGAGTGTAACCAGGGTAAGCCACAGGTTAACTACAAGGAGGCAATCACTAAGACCGTTAACTTGCGTGAGGTTTACAAGAAGCAGTCCGGAGGTCGCGGTAAGTTTGCTGACATCATCGTTAACGTAGGTCCGGTTGATGAGGACTACAAGGAAGGTGGTCTGCAGTTCGAGAATAAGGTAACCGGCGGTAATATTCCTAAGGAATTCATTCCTTCAGTACAGAAGGGCTTCGAGAACGCTATGAAGAATGGTATTCTCGGTGGCTTCCCAATGGATAGCTTGAAGGTAGAGTTGTTGGATGGTTCATTCCACCCGGTTGACTCTGACCAGTTGTCATTCGAAATCTGCGCCCTGCAGGCATACAAGAGCGCTTGTGCTCAGGCTAAGCCGGTATTGATGGAGCCTATCATGAAGCTCGAGGTGGTAACACCGGAAGAGAACATGGGTGACGTAATCGGTGACTTGAACAAGCGTCGTGGTCAGGTTGAAGGTATGGATACAAGCCGTAGCGGTGCCCGTATCGTTAAGGCTATGGTTCCTCTGGCAGAAATGTTCGGTTACGTAACTGCATTGCGTACCATCACTTCAGGTCGTGCTACTTCATCAATGACATACGATCACCACGCACCGGTATCTAGCTCAATCGCTAAGGCCGTACTCGAGGAGATCAAGGGACGTACAGACTTGGTATAATCGCCAAATCAGAAATATTTAGAGTTTGAAGGTGTCGGCTAGCGAATGACTCTTAGCCGACATACCTTCTTACTTGTCATATTAATCATTCAATAAATAATTAATAAAAACAAATGAGTCAGAAAATTAGAATTAAACTGAAATCTTACGATCACAACTTGGTAGACAAGTCAGCTGAGAAGATCGTTAAAACAGTGAAGGTAACTGGCGCTATCGTTAGCGGTCCTATTCCATTGCCAACTCACAAGCGCATCTTTACTGTAAACCGTTCAACTTTCGTGAACAAGAAATCTCGTGAGCAATTTGAACTTTCTTCTTACAAGAGACTGATCGACATCTACAGCTCAACTGCAAAGACTGTTGACGCTTTGATGAAGTTGGAATTGCCAAGCGGTGTAGAAGTAGAAATTAAAGTTTAGTACTATTATTAAAAATCAAACGAAATGCCAGGATTATTAGGAAAAAAAATCGGAATGACATCCGTTTTCAGTGCCGATGGTAAGAATGTACCATGCACTGTTATCGAAGCTGGTCCTTGTGTAGTAACTCAGATCAAGAGTGTAGAAAAGGATGGATATGCAGCAGTACAGTTGGGCTTCCAGGAAGCTAAGGAAAAGAATACTACTGCTCCTATGATGGGACACTTTAAGAAAGCAGGTACTACTCCAAAGAGACACTTGGCCGAGTTCGCAGCAGATTTTCAGAACGAACTGAATTTAGGTGACACTGTAACTGTAGATATCTTCGCAGATGCAGCTTTTGTAGACGTGATCGGTACTTCAAAGGGACACGGTTTCCAGGGAGTAGTTAAGCGTCATGGTTTCGGTGGTGTAGGTCAGACTACTCACGGTCAGCACAACCGCGCACGCAAGCCGGGATCTATCGGTGCTTGTTCTTACCCAGCAAAAGTATTCAAAGGAATGCGTATGGGTGGCCAGATGGGTGGCGACCGCGTAACTACGCACAACTTGCAAGTGTTAAAAGTAATTCCAGAGCACAATCTGATTCTGATCAAGGGTTCTGTTCCGGGTTATAAAGGTTCAATCGTAATAATTGAGAAATAATGGAAATTAGTGTATTGAATATTAAGGGCGAGGATACCGGAAGAAAGGTTACCTTGAATGATTCTATCTTTGCAATTGAGCCAAACGATCACGCAATCTATTTGGACGTTAAGCAGTTCATGGCAAATCAGCGTCAGGGAACAGCTAAGGCAAAAGAGAGAAGCGAAGTTAGCGGTTCTACCAGAAAGCTGGGTCGTCAGAAAGGTGGTGGCGGTGCCCGTCGCGGTGATATCAACTCTCCAGTATTAGTAGGTGGTGGACGCGTTTTCGGTCCTAGACCAAGAAACTACGGTTTCAAGCTGAACAAGAAAGTTAAGGTTTTGGCTCGTAAGTCAGCTCTGAGCTACAAGGCACAGGAAGGTGCTATCGTAGTAGTAGAAGACTTCACTATGGAGGCTCCAAAAACTAAACAGTTTATCGAAATCGTAAATAATCTTAAAGTTAACGACAAGAAGGCTTTGTTCGTTTTGCCGTCTTCTGATAAAAACGTATATTTGTCAGCTCGTAACATCCAACGTGTGAATGTTGCACTTGCTTCTGCGCTGAATACATATACTGTATTGAACGCAGATGTTATGGTTGTAACCGAGTCATCGTTGAAAGTCGTTGATGAAATCTTAACAAAATAAGGAGGCTTAACCAATTATGGGATATATTATCAAACCTTTGGTCACTGAGAAGATGACCACTACAACAGAGAAGCTGAACAAGTTCGGCTTCATCGTTCGTCCTGAGGCTAACAAGCTGGAGATTAAGAAGGAAATCGAGGCTTTGTATAATGTTACAGTAGTAGCTGTAAATACCTCAAACTATGCAGGTAAGTCTAAGAACCGCTACACTCGTTCAGGTCTGATCCAGGGCCGTACAAACGCTTTCAAGAAAGCAATCGTAACTCTGAAAGAGGGCGAAACTATTGATTTTTATAGCAATATTTAAATAAAAGATGGCAGTACGTAAATTTAAGCCCACAACACCAGGGCAGAGACACAAAATTATTGGTACTTTTGAAGAGATTACTGCATCGGTACCAGAGAAGTCTCTTGTAAGTGGAAAACGTTCAACAGGTGGTCGTAACAATGTCGGAAAGATGACAATGCGCTACAATGGCGGCGGTCACAAGAGAAAATTCCGTTTCATCGACTTCAAGAGAAATAAAGATGGTGTTCCAGCAGTTGTTAAGACAATTGAGTACGATCCAAACCGTTCGGCTCGTATCGCTTTGTTGTATTACGCTGATGGAGAAAAACGTTATATTATTGCTCCTAACGGCTTGCAGGTAGGCAGCACAGTTATGTCCGGAGAGAATGCGGCGCCTGAGATTGGTAACGCACTTCCATTGCAGAATATCCCAGTCGGTACTGTAATTCACAATATCGAGCTGCGTCCGGGACAGGGTGCCTTGCTGGTACGCTCTGCAGGTAACTTTGCTCAGTTAACTTCACGTGAGGGACGCTATTGCGTTATCAAATTGCCTTCAGGTGAGACTCGCCAGATTTTGAGTGCATGTAAGGCTACTATCGGTAGCGTTGGTAACTCAGATCACGCTTTGGAAAGTTCAGGTAAGGCTGGACGTTCTCGCTGGTTGGGCCGTCGTCCTCACAACCGTGGTGTGGTAATGAACCCGCATGATCATCCGATGGGTGGTGGTGAAGGACGTCAGTCTGGAGGTCATCCACGTTCACGTAAGGGATTGTATGCTAAGGGCTTGAAGACTAGAGCTCCTAAGAAACAGTCTAACAAGTATATTATCGAAAGATGTAATAAGTAATTAAGTTAATTGAGTAAAATATGAGTCGTTCATTAAAAAAAGGTCCATATATTGAAGTAAACCTCGAAAAGAAAGTTCTCGCCATGAACGAGAGCGGCAAGAAGAGTGTTGTGAAGACATGGGCCAGAGCTTCAATGATTTCTCCTGATTTTGTAGGACACACCATTGCAGTTCATAACGGTAATAAATTTATTCCTGTTTACGTTACAGAGAATATGGTCGGACACAAGCTGGGTGAGTTTGCACCTACTCGTCGTTTCGGTGGCCATGCTGGTAACAAGAAAAAATAAAAACAGGTGCATTATTTGACATATAAAGACTAAATATAAATGGGAGCAAGAAAAAAAATTGCGGCTGAAAAAAGAAAAGAAGCCCTCAAAACCCAGTACTTTGCCAAAGTGCAGAATGTGCCTTCTTCTCCACGTAAGATGAGATATGTGGTTGATATGATTCGTGGTATGGAGGTGAATAGAGCTCTTGGAACATTGAAGTTCTCTTCTAAAGCTGCATCTGCAGTAGTTGAGAAATTGTTGCGCTCTGCTATCGCTAACTGGGAACAGAAGAACGAACGTAAGGCTGAGGACGGCGAATTGTTCGTAACAAAGATTTTTGTTGATGGTGGTGCTACGTTGAAGAGAATGAGACCAGCTCCACAGGGAAGAGGTTACAGAATTCGCAAACGTTCAAATCACGTGACTTTGTTCGTTGGCACTAAAACTAATGATTAATAAGAAGTAGTATGGGACAGAAAGTAAATCCGATAAGCAACCGACTCGGTATTATTAGAGGTTGGGATTCTAACTGGTACGGTGGCAAGAACTTTGGTGATTCTTTGCTGGAAGACAGCAAGATCCGTAAGTACTTGAATGTACGTTTGGCTGCTGCCAGCGTTTCAAGAATTGTCATTGAACGTACACTGAAACTCGTGACGATTACAGTTTGTACTGCACGTCCGGGATTGGTCATTGGTAAAGGTGGTCAGGATGTTGACAAGTTGAAGGAAGAGTTGAAGAAGATTACTGACAAGGATATTCAGATCAACATCTTCGAAATCAAGAAGCCTGAGTTGGATGCTGTGATTGTTGCAAACAACATCGCTCGTCAGGTTGAAGGAAAGATCGCTTACCGTCGCGCTATCAAGATGGCTATCGCTAACACTATGAGAAGCGGTGCCGAGGGTATCAAGATCTTGATCTCTGGTCGTTTGAACGGTGCTGAAATGGCTCGTTCTGAAATGTACAAGGAAGGTCGTACTCCGCTGCACACATTCCGTGCTGATATCGACTACTGCCAGGCTGAAGCTTTGACTAAGGTTGGTTTGCTGGGTATCAAGGTGTGGATCTGCCGTGGTGAGGTTTATGGAAAGCGCGAGCTTACTCCGAACTTTACTCAGACTAAAGAGACTGGCCGTGGTAAAAATGGCGGCAAGAACTTCCGCAAGAAGAAGAACAACAATCGTTAATTTGAATTTTAGGAATTATGTTACAACCGAAAAGAACAAAATATAGAAGACCGCAAAAGGGCCGTTGCAAAGGAAATGCTCAGCGTGGTAACCAGTTGGCTTTCGGATCATTCGGAATCAAGTCTTTGGATACACACTGGATTACAGGTCGTCAGATTGAGGCTGCTCGTATCGCTGTAACACGTTACATGCAGCGTGAGGGACAGATTTGGATCCGTATTTTCCCTGACAAACCAATCACTAAGAAGCCTGCAGACGTACGTATGGGTAAAGGTAAGGGAGATCCAGTAGGATATGTATTCCCTATCACTCCGGGACGTATTATTTTCGAGGTAGAAGGTGTTTCTTATGAGATCGCTAAGGAAGCATTGCGCCTGGCTGCTCAGAAACTGCCGGTTACAACTAAGTTTATTGTTAGACGTGATTACGATAAAAACGCTTAATTATGAAGATCGCAGAAATTAGAGAAATTGCAACCAATGACTTGGTTGAAAGATTGAAGGCAGAAGAGGCAAACTACACTCAGATGTTGCTGAACCACGCTGTCTCACCACTTGAGAATCCTGCGCAGATTAAGGCTGCACGTAGAACAATTGCTCGTATCCAGACTGAGTTGCGTCAGAGAGAACTTAACAAATAATAATGGTCCACATGGAAGCTAGAAATTTAAGAAAGACAAGAACAGGTGTTGTTATCAGCGATAAGATGGATAAGACCATTGTTGTTGCTGCTAAGTTCAAGGAGAAACACCCTATTTATGGTAAGTTCGTTTCTAAAACGAAGAAATACCATGCTCATGACGAGAAGAATGACAGTCATGTAGGTGATACAGTTTTGATCATGGAAACCCGTCCTTTGAGCAAAACAAAGAGATGGAGAGTAGTAGAAATCGTAGAAAGAGCTAAGTAATTATGATACAGGCAGAATCTAGATTAGTAGTTGCAGACAATAGCGGCGCACGTGAAGCTCTTTGTATCCGCGTACTCGGCGGAACAAAGAGACGTTATGCGTCTGTAGGTGATGTGATCGTCGTTTCAGTTAAGAGCGTCATCCCATCTAGTGATATTAAAAAAGGTGCAGTATCAAAGGCTTTGATCGTACGTACTAAGAAAGAAGTTCGTCGTGCAGACGGTTCTTACATCCGTTTTGATGACAATGCATGTGTTCTGTTGAACAATGCAGGTGAGTTGAGAGGAAGTCGTATTTTCGGCCCTGTTGCTCGTGAATTGCGTGCAGCAAACATGAAGGTAGTTTCTTTGGCACCAGAAGTACTTTAATAAGTAAAGAATAGAGTAATGAGTAAATTACATATTAAAAAAGGCGATACAGTTTACGTAAATGCTGGTAATTGCAAGGGCCAGACTGGTAAAGTGTTAAAAGTGCTCGTAGAGGAGCAGCGTGCCGTTGTTGAAGGTATCAATATCGTATCTAAAAGCCAGAAGCCGAGTGCAAAGAATCCTCAGGGAGGTATTGTAAAGCAGGAGGCTCCAATCCACATTTCAAATTTGAATGTTGTTGATCCGAAAACTGGCAAGCCGACTCGTATCGGAAGAAAGAAGAACGAAGACGGTAAATTGGTTCGTTTTGCTAAAAAATCAGGAGAGGAGATTAAGTAATGGGAAATACTGCTAGCCTTAAGAAAGAATATGCAGAGCGTATCGCGCCTGCTTTGAAGAGTCAGTTCAACTATACTTCTACCATGCAGATTCCAGTGCTCAAGAAGATTGTGATCAATCAGGGTTTGGGTATGGCTACTGCCGACAAGAAGATCATTGATGTTGCAATCAACGAGATCACTGCAATTACAGGTCAGAAGGCCGTTGCAACCGTTTCAAAGAAAGACGTTGCAAACTTCAAGTTGCGTAAGAAAATGCCTATCGGTGTTATGGTAACTTTGCGTCGTGAGAGAATGTACGAATTCCTGGAGAAACTGGTTCGCGTTGCTTTGCCACGTATCCGTGACTTCAAGGGTATCGAGAGCAAGTTCGACGGACGCGGAAACTATACATTGGGTATTCAGGAGCAGATCATTTTCCCTGAAATCAACATCGACTCAATTGATCGTATCTTGGGTATGAACATCACTTTCGTTACTACAGCCAAGACTGACGAAGAAGGTTATGCTTTGCTCAAGGAGTTCGGTTTACCTTTTAAGAACGCTAAAAACGAGAAATAAATATGGCAAAAGAATCAATGAAGGCTCGTGAGGTAAAGAGAGCCAAAATGGTAGCCAAATATGCTGAGAAGAGAGCTGCGCTGAAGAAAATCGTCAACACAGGTGATCCTGTAGAGGCATTCGAGGCTGCTCAGAAATTGCAGGCAATACCAAAGAACGCTAACCCAATCCGTTTGCACAACCGTTGCAAGTTGACTGGTCGTCCAAAGGGTTACATGCGTCAGTTCGGTATTTCACGTATCCAGTTCCGTGAGATGGCTTCTAGCGGCTTGATCCCGGGCGTAAAGAAAGCAAGCTGGTAAGAAAAATTTTTTTTAATATTGTCGGGAGAGTCCCGATTAATTAAATAATTTATAATATGACAGATCCAATAGCAGATTATTTGACGCGTTTGAGAAATGCGATTCAGGCTAAGCACAGAGTTGTTGAAGTTCCGGCGTCAAATTTGAAAAAAGAGATCACTAAGATCCTTTTCGACAAGGGTTACATCTTGAACTACAAATTTGTTGAGGATGGACCTCAGGGTACTATCAAAGTTGCTTTGAAGTATGATTCAGTAAACAAGGTCAACGCAATCAAGAAGTTGATCAGAGTATCTACACCGGGTATGCGTAAGTATACTGGTTACAAGGATATGCCGAGAGTAATTAATGGATTGGGTATAGCGATTATATCTACATCTAAGGGTGTTATGACAGACAAGGAAGCTGCCGACCTGAAGATTGGTGGTGAGGTTCTTTGCTATGTATATTAATTGGAGGGTAGAATATGTCAAGAATAGGTAAATTACCAATTAACATTCCTGCAGGAGTAACTGTGACAGTAAGTCCTGAAAATGTGGTTTCTGTTAAGGGACCTAAAGGTGAAATGACTCAGGCTGTTGACCCTTCAATCAAAGTAAACATCGCTGATTCACACATCACATTCGAGATTGATGAACAAAATGATGCTGTTGAAACCAAGCAGAAGCAGGCGTTCCACGGTTTGTACCGTTCACTGGTAAACAACATGGTGGTAGGTGTTTCTGAAGGTTATGTGAAGAAGTTGGAATTGGTCGGTGTTGGTTACCGTGCTTCAAATCAGGGTAACATTATTGAGTTCTCTTTGGGTTACACTCACAGCATTTTCTTGCAGTTGCCTAATGAGATCAAGGTTGAGACTAAATCTGAAAGAAATCAGAATCCTCTTATCATATTGGAATCTTGCGACAAACAGCTGTTAGGTCAGGTTTGCGCTAAAATTCGTTCTTTCCGTAAGCCAGAGCCTTACAAAGGTAAGGGTATCTTGTTTGTTGGTGAACAGATTCGTAGAAAGTCTGGTAAGTCAGCTGGTGCTAAGTAATTTTAAAACAGTAAGATTATGACAACAAAATTAGAAAGACGAATTAAGATCAAGTATAGAGTACGAAATAAGATTTCTGGTACTACTCAGCGTCCACGTATGTCTGTGTTCAGAAGCAACAAGCAGATCTACGTACAGATCATTAACGACGAGACTGGCACAACTCTTGTTGCCGCTTCTTCTCTGGGCATGGAAGCTATGCCTAAGAAAGAGCAGGCTGCTAAGGTTGGTGAGTTGATCGCTAAGAAAGCCCTTGAAGCAGGTATCTCAACTGTCGTTTTCGACCGTAACGGATATTTGTATCACGGTAGAGTGAAGGAAGTTGCAGATGCAGCACGTAACGGTGGACTTAAATTTTAATAGATTATGGCAATTAATAGAGTTAAGATAAATAGCGATATCGAATTAAAAGATAGATTGGTTGCTATCAATCGTGTTACAAAGGTTACAAAGGGTGGTAGAACTTTCACTTTCTCTGCTATTGTTGTAGTAGGAAATGGAAACGGTATCATCGGTTGGGGACTTGGTAAGGCTGGCGAAGTCACTGCAGCTATTGCTAAAGGTGTTGAAGCCGCTAAGAAGAATCTGGTGAAGGTTCCGGTATTGAAAGGTACCGTTCCTCACGAGCAGGTTGCTAAGTTCGGTGGTGCTGAGGTATTCATCAAGCCGGCTTCTCACGGAACTGGAGTAGTGGCTGGTGGTGCTATGCGTGCCGTATTGGAGAGCGTTGGCGTAACAGACTGTCTGGCTAAGTCAAAAGGTTCTTCAAACCCACATAACCTGGTTAAGGCTACAATCAATGCGCTGGCAGAAATGCGTGATGCAAAAACTGTTGCTGAGAACCGTGGCGTAAGTTTAGAAAAAGTATTTAGAGGATAAGGAGATATTATGGCAACTATAAAGATTAAACAGATTAAGAGCAGAATTGGTGCTCCAGCTACTCAGAAGAGAACTCTCGACGCATTGGGCTTGACTAAGCTGAATCACGTAGTTGAAGTAGAAGATACTCCTACAATGCGCGGTATGGTTCAGAAGGTGCATCACTTGGTAACCATCGTGGACTAATCTATATTATTACTTTTAAATTGATTTAAAGATGAAATTAAATAATTTAAAGCCTGCTTGCGGTTCTGTTCATTCTCGTAAGAGAATTGGTCGTGGTCCTGGATCTGGTTTGGGTGGTACTTCTACTCGTGGTCACAAAGGTGCTAAGGCAAGATCAGGTTATAAGAAGAAAATTGGTTTCGAAGGTGGACAGATGCCTTTGCAGCGTCGCTTGCCTAAGTTCGGTTTCAAGAACATTAACCGTGTAGCTTACAAGGCTATCAACTTGGCTGACATCCAGGCTTTGGTAGAGGCAAAGAACCTGTCTAAGGTAGGTGTTGAAGAGTTGATCGCTAACGGTTTGGCATCTAACGGTCAGTTGATTAAGGTTCTTGGCAACGGAACTTTGACTTCAAAAGTTGATGTGGTTGCTAATGCGTTCTCTAAGTCTGCTGAGGAAGCTATCCTGGCAGCTGGTGGAAACGTAACAAAACTTTAATCAAATGAAGAAGTTTGTTGAAACCTTAAAGAACATATGGTTGATTGAGGATCTGAGAAACAGGATCCTCATCACCCTCTTGTTTACTGCAATCTATCGTTTCGGTTCTTTTATAGTTTTGCCGGGTATCAATCCCGACAATCTGGCGAAATTGCGTGAGCAGACCAGCGAAGGCTTGATGTCTTTGCTGAATATGTTCTCAGGAGGTGCGTTTTCTAATGCATCCATTTTTGCATTGGGAATTATGCCTTACATTTCAGCTTCTATTGTAATTCAGTTGTTGGGTGTAGCTGTTCCTTATTTCCAAAAGATGCAGCGTGAAGGCGAGAGCGGACGAAGAAAAATGAATCAGTATACTCGTTATCTGACTCTGGTGATTCTTCTGTTCCAGGCACCTTCCTATCTAATAAACTTGAAAGTTCAGGCAGGTGGTGCATTGGCGCCGACAATCAGTTGGACCGCTTTTATGATCACTGCAACAATTATCCTTGCCGCTGGAAGCATGTTTGTATTGTGGTTAGGTGAACGCATTACCGATAAAGGTATTGGCAACGGTATCTCTCTGTTGATTATGGTGGGTATCATTGCTCGTTTGCCAAGAGCTATCTTCCAAGAAGGTTTCTCAAGAATGACCAATGCAGCAGGCGGTGGTCTTGTATTCTTCCTGATTGAGATCGCAGTGCTTCTGGCTGTCGTTTGCGGTTCTATTTTGTTGGTACAGGGAACTCGTAAGATTCCTGTTCAATATGCAAAGCGTTTGGTGGGCAACCAGCAGTATGGTGGCGCCCGTCAGTACATTCCTTTGAAGTTGTTTGCGGCTAACGTGATGCCGATTATCTTTGCTCAGGCATTGATGTTTATTCCAATCACTTTGGTAGGATATACTTCAGTGGATAATGCTACTCCTGTTATGCGAATGTTGGTAGACCACACCAGTTGGCTTTATAACTTGATATTTGCAGTCTTAATTATAGCATTTACTTATTTTTATACTGCTATCACGTTGAATCCAACTCAGATGGCCGAGGATATGAAACGTAACAATGGTTTCATTCCGGGTGTTAAGCCGGGTCATGATACTGCCAACTACATCGACCAAGTGATGTCTCGACTGACTTTGCCGGGTTCTATCTTACTGGCCATTATCGCTTGTATGCCGGCCTTTGCCGGTTTGCTGGGTATCAGTACTGAGTTCGCTCAGTTCTTTGGAGGAACCTCTTTGCTGATTTTGGTGGGAGTTGTTCTGGATACACTGCAGCAGGTAGAGAGTCATTTGTTGATGAGACACTATGACGGCTTGTTAAGTTCTGGTAGAATTCGTGGTCGTTCAGATGTTTCTGCTTACTGATAAATTGCTATGATATTTCTTAAGACAGAAGATGAAATTGATCTCTTGAGATCTGCCAATCAGCTGGTGTCAAAAACGCACGCCGAGTTGGCCAAGGTGATTAAGCCGGGTGTCACTACAGCACAGTTGGACAAATTGGCTGAAGAGTTTATCCGGGATCACGGTGCGATACCGACCTTTAAGGGATTTCCGAATCCTTATGGTGGTCCCTTTCCCGCTTCGATATGTGCTTCCGTAAATGATCAGGTGGTGCATGGAATACCAAACGATATTCCTTTGAAAGATGGCGACATCGTTTCAATCGATTGCGGAACCCTGCTCAATGGTTTTTGCGGTGACTCTTGTTACACTTTCTGTGTCGGAGAAGTCGCTGATGAAATCAAGCAATTGCTGAAAGTTACAAAAGAGTCCCTGTACAAGGGAATCGAAGCAGCACTTGCCGGAAAGAGAATAGGGGACATCAGCCATGCCGTTCAGGCACATTGCGAGAAGCATGGTTATGGTGTGGTTCGTGAATTTGTTGGACACGGCATCGGAAAAGAGATGCACGAAGATCCGCAGGTTCCGAATTATGGTCGCCCTGGAAACGGTCCTCTGTTGAAGAATGGACTGTGTCTGGCCATCGAACCGATGATCACTTTGGGTTCACCAAAAATCGGCATGATGCCGGACCGTTGGACTATCAAGACACTTGATGGAAAGTGTGCCGCTCATTTCGAGCACACGATAGCCATTCATCACGGAAAGGCAGAGATACTCTCTTCGTTTGAAGAAATTGAAAAAATAGAAGGTAAATTATATTAAGTATGGCAAAACAATCCGCGATAGAACAAGATGGAGTTATAGTTGAAGCACTCTCAAACGCAATGTTCCGTGTAGAACTTGAGAATGGCCATGAGATTACAGCGCATATTTCAGGCAAAATGAGAATGCATTATATTAAGATTCTGCCCGGTGATAAAGTAAGGGTGGAGATGAGTCCTTATGATTTGTCAAAAGGACGTATCGTTTTTAGATATAAATAAAAAGCAAAATATGAAGACAAGAGCATCTTTAAAGAAACGTACTCCTGAGTGCAAGATTGTGCGTCGCAAAGGACGTTTGTATGTAATTAACAAAAAGAACCCTAAGTTTAAAATGCGTCAGGGTTAATTCATTGTTGCAAAAGAAATAAATTAGTATATGGCAATTAGAATTGTTGGTGTTGATTTGCCCCAAAATAAAAGAGGTGAAATCGCTTTGACTTATGTTTATGGTATAGGTCGTAGTAGTTCAGCCAAGATCTTGGACAAGGCTGGTGTAGACAAAGATCTGAAAGTTAAGGATTGGACCGATGATCAGGCTGCTAAGATCCGTGAGATCATTGCTGCTGAATACAAAGTAGAAGGTGATTTGCGTTCAGAAATCCAGTTGAACATTAAGCGTTTGATGGATATCGGTTGTTACCGTGGAGTGCGTCACCGTATTGGTCTGCCAGTACGTGGCCAGAGCACTAAGAACAACGCGCGTACACGTAAGGGTAAGAAAAAGACAGTTGCAAATAAGAAAAAAGCTACTAAATAATAATTAGATATGGCAAAGAAAACAGTCGCAGCTAAGAAAAGAAATGTTAAGGTTGATGCTATGGGCCAGTTGCATGTTCATAGTTCATTCAACAACATTATTGTATCTTTAGCAAACAGCGAAGGTCAGATCATCTCTTGGTCTTCTGCTGGTAAGATGGGATTCCGTGGTTCTAAGAAGAACACTCCCTACGCAGCTCAGATGGCTGCCCAGGATTGTGCAAAGGTTGCTTACGATCTTGGTTTGAGAAAGGTTAAGGCATATGTAAAGGGTCCAGGAAACGGACGTGAGTCAGCTATCCGTACTGTACACGGTGCAGGTATCGAGGTTACTGAAATCATCGATGTTACTCCATTGCCACACAATGGTTGTCGTCCTCCTAAGAGAAGAAGAGTTTAATTCATAGATAACCTAATTACAAAAGCAGGATTCGCCGGAACATTTCTTTTTGTGGTTAGCGACTGCAATCTGAGTGAATCCTGCCCTAACTTAACTAAAACAGAAAAAAAATGGCTAGATATACTGGACCAAAATCAAGAATTGCTCGTAGATTCGGCGAGGCTATTTTCGGTGCTGACAAAGTTTTGTCTAAGAGAAACTTTCCTCCTGGTCAGCACGGAAATTCAAGAAGAAGAAAAACTTCTGAGTATGGTATCATGTTAGCTGAGAAGCAGAAAGCTAAATATACCTACGGTGTATTGGAAAAACAGTTCCGTAACATGTTTGAGAAGGCATCTCGTACTAACGGTATTACCGGTGAGATCCTGTTGCAGAACCTGGAGTGCCGTTTGGACAACGTTGTTTACCGTTTGGGTATCGCTCCTACTCGTGCAGCTGCTCGTCAGTTGGTAGGTCACAAGCACATCGTTGTTGACGGAAAGGTTGTGAACATTCCTTCATACGCTGTTAAGCCAGGTCAGATTATCGGTGTTCGTGAGAAGTCTAAGTCTCTCGAGGTAATCGCTGACGCATTGGCTGGTTTCAACCACAGCAAGTACCCATGGATCGAGTGGGACGAGAACACCAAGTCTGGTAAGTTCCTGCACAAGCCTGAGCGCGCAGACATTCCAGAGAACATTAAGGAGCAGTTGATCGTTGAGTTGTACTCTAAATAATAATTAAAGAATGGCGATATTAGCATTTCAAAAACCTGATAAAGTATTAATGTTGGAGGCGGATGACAAATTCGGCAAGTTCGAGTTTCGTCCGTTGGAGCCCGGTTTCGGTATTACTGTTGGTAATGCTTTACGCCGTATTCTTCTTTCTTCACTTGAGGGCTATGCCATCAATACGATGCGTATTGCCGGTGTAGAGCATGAATTTGCCTCTGTGCCTGGAGTAAAAGAGGATGTCACCAACATTATCTTGAATCTGAAGCAAGTTCGATTCAAACAAAGAGTAGAAGAATTCGAGAATGAGAAAGTGAGCATCACCGTTGAGAATACGACTGAATTCAAAGCGGGTGATCTGAACAAGTATCTGACTGGATTTGAAGTGTTAAACCCTGAATTAGTTATTTGCCATTTAGATGCCAAAGCAACAATGCAGATCGATTTGTCTATTAACAAGGGTAGAGGCTACGTTCCCGCTGACGAGAACCGTGAGTACTGCACCGACGTTAATGTGATTCCAATCGATTCAATTTACACTCCAATTAGAAATGTTAAGTACGCTGTTGAAAATTATCGTGTAGAGCAGAAGACTGACTACGAGAAACTCGTTCTTGAAATTTCTACTGATGGTTCCATTCACCCGAAGGACGCCCTGAAAGAGGCTGCAAAGATTCTGATCTATCACTTCATGTTGTTCTCAGACGAGAAGATCACGTTGGAGAATTCCGACAGTGAGGGCAACGAAGAGTTCGATGAAGAAGTATTGCATATGCGTCAACTTCTGAAGACCAAGCTGGTTGACATGGATCTTTCTGTACGTGCCCTGAACTGCTTGAAGGCAGCTGATGTGGAGACACTGGGAGATCTGGTACAGTTTAACAAGACTGACCTGCTTAAGTTCAGAAACTTCGGTAAGAAATCGCTCACTGAGCTTGATGATTTGCTAGAGAGTCTGAATCTGTCGTTTGGAACTGATATTTCTAAATATAAATTAGATAAAGAATAATAAAACATGAGACATAATAAAAAATTCAATCATTTGGGCCGTACTGCATCTCACAGAAATGCTATGTTGGCTAACATGGCTATCTCTCTGATTATGCACAAAAGAATCACTACGACCCTGGCAAAGGCTAAGGCGCTGAAGAAATATGTTGAGCCTTTGATCACTAAGTCTAAGGAAGATACTACAAACTCTCGTCGTGTAGTGTTCAGCTACCTGCAGAACAAGTACGCTGTTACTGAGTTGTTCAAGGAGATCTCAGTAAAGGTTGCTGACCGTCCGGGTGGTTATACCAGAATCATCAAGACTGGTTTCCGTGCAAGTGATAATGCGCAGATGTGTTTTATCGAGTTGGTTGACTACAATGAAAACATGGCTAAGAAAGCTGCTAAGAAGGCCACTCGTACACGTCGTTCTAAGAAAGCTGCGGCTGCTGAGACACCAGCTGTTGAAGCTCCTGCAACAGAGAATGCAGCAGAATAATTTGCTATATACTAAAGTCAGAGGATGCATCCATGATGCATCCTCTTTTTTGTTTCATGACCTTTCAACTCATTATTCGATATGAAACTATTATGGCTTGATCTTAACAGTTCTTATGCCCATTCCTCTTTGGCCTTACCGGCATTGCGATAGTGTTTCACTAAGTGTGTCTGAGGCTAGTTTGCCTTAGGAGTGATGATGCA
>ERZ835980.1111-NODE-1111-length-32017-cov-7.757274_pt1 | contig 32017 bp, 30 predicted proteins | sample MGYA00519943_ERZ835980 | MGnify/ENA primary metagenome ERZ835980 (study PRJEB31850, sample SAMEA3708791) | human gut metagenome | biome: human gut; feature: human-associated habitat; material: faeces | place: China | collected 2014 ... | reverse complement strand
TCCAAATTGTAGGCGGTCTTGGGACAGATGTGGCAGATCTCGCATAGTTCCCGTTGGGTTACATAGGCGGGATACTTTGCGGCGATGTCGGGGTAATACTTGGTCAAATCCATGTGCAGCACTCACTTTCTTGTTCATCTGTCATTGGTAGGTGAGATACTTCACTGGTGTGTAAACTGTTGACTTTTGAAATGAGTTCAAATAAAATTAGGATGACAAATCAAATTGAGATTTGCGTTTTCGTAAAAAGGGATGGGTGTTAAACTCCTCGATCTGGCGTGCAGTTCTATCCTTGTTCTATCCTCCGGTCATAATTGGGGGCAAAAACGGGAAGAACTCGGAAAACCCGGTGGGTTCAAATAAAAGCGAAAAACGGAAGCCAAAATCCGCAGTATACCGCAGCTTTTGGGCTTCCGTTGTGTACTTCCATCTTCGCTTAATTTCCACCAAAAGTCATAAGCGGGAAATGACTCGAAATGCTGTAGACCGAAAGGTCTCTAGGGTTCGAATCCCTAACTCTCCGCCACAAAAAGCCTGTAAACAAGCCGTTTACAGGCTTTTTTCTTATACCTTTTTCTAAGAGTAAGTGATCAAAGCAGACCTTTGTTTTTCTCTCCGGATTTTCGGCTTAGCCCTCCCTCCAACGACTTCCGAAGTCGCCGCCCTCCGGTAAGTGAAGTTGAATGGTTCCTGCCAAATAATTTCCACCCGTCACATTGATAGAGGTGATACTTGGTAAGTAACCACCGGGCTTCACAATCACCAGCTTATATTCACCCGCTGCGACGGTATCGAAGGTGAAGGTCTGGTCGTGCCGTTTGCCGTCTGCGTTAGGTGTAATACCTCCTTTCACGGGTGTGTATGCCAGCGCGTTTGTATATGTGCCGGTTTTCCACTCCGCCTTGATGTCCGCATCGCTGGTACTGTCGTCATAGAGCAGATACTCAGCGTTATCGGTGTCGTTCCAGCTGGTCACCGTCCCGCTCACGGTCACGCCCTTGGGCTTCACGGGCACCGTGATGTCCGTCAGCGTGAGTATGCCGCCGCTGTATGTCCCGGTGCGTTCCGTGCCGTTGATCCACACGCTGCTGTTGGCCAGCTGATAGCTGCCGTCCACAGGTCTGATCTCCAGCTTGGTAATGGTCATTTCCCCAGCACTGCGTGGAGCCGCTGTAGCGTTGTCCGCCCAGGTCAGCGATGTGACGGTGTAGCCTTCCGGTAGCTGGGCGGTCAAAGCTTCCGCTGTGGGCAGGGTGTCACCGGGGGCCAGCTCCATGGTCAGCTCCGGCTTAGTGAGCAGGTGCAGGTCGAAGGCAAGATAGCTGTTATCCGCTGCACGCTCCACGCGAGAATTAGCCACATCGAGGATAGAGCCGGTCCTTTGGACTCTTATGTTGGCCGATTCTGTAAAGTTGATACCCTCGGTGGCTGTTACCGTTACTCGGGCGGTGTAGGCCTTGCCGATCTCAAAGGAATCAAAGCTATTCAGCGGTGTGCCGGAAGCGGTGTCGCCCTCATACCACTGGTAACGCAAGCTCCGCCAAGCATCGAAACTTGTATGCAGTGCCATGTTCATCCCGACCGGATTCTCTGGAGTGAATTTTATGAGCGTTTGTTCGTCAATATTAGCGTGTGTATCATAGTTTGCCGCTAATTGAATGTCCTTGTCCGGCATGATGAAGGTGGCTTTTCGGCTGCTGATGTTGTCAAAGGTCACCGACACATCATTGCTGACTTGCCAAGACTTGAACACCTTGTCACCCGATTTGAGGGGCGCCTCTACCGTGATCTGCCTGCCCACATTGAGCGTATATTGATTGTTAATTTTACCCTGTGTTGTCGGCGTAAGCAAGACATTGTTGATGTCATACACTTTGATGCCGCTGTTGTTCCGCACCGACAGCGTCTTCGTAACATAGCTGGGATCCTGCTGGATGGTGTAGGCCACATGACTGCCGTTTTGCGTGCCGCCACTGGAAAGAGCTGCCTCAGCCCACGCCCTCAAATCACCGGTTTTGGTATACTCAACCGCCTTCTTATAGAGATGATTCGACACGCCGCCCGTGCTGTAGTGCATCTCCGCATTGATGGGCCAGGAACTTGGCTTGGAAAGCACCACCGTCAGCTTTTCGTGGAAGAGGACGACGTTATTCTCGTCCGGCACGACCGGGGTGGTGCCATCGTAGAAGGTCACCTCCGGTACCGGCAGGGTGTCCAGCTTCGTGAACAGGAAAGTGGTATATGCACCGCACATTCCGCGGTAGGTCTGGCCATCCGCAGTAAAGGTCTTGCAGAAGCGGAAGGAATACCGTTCCGGCTCTTGGCTGCCATTGATGATGACCTTGCCGTTTTCCACCTCGGTGCCGTGGAGCACCCCGTTGTGATCCACATACGGGGAACCATCGGTAGAATAATACAGCTCCAATCCCTCGGGGACATCTACCGTCAGCTCTATGCTGCCGTAATAGTGGTAGTCGGAGTGGTTTGTCAGTGCAGTATCCTTATAGTTCACCGTGGGGTTGATGGAAGGACACACGCCGTAGCACACCTCGGTGATGGTCTCCCACGGGGTGCCCCAAACGGTATTTTCCTGCCGCAGCTTGATCTGAATACGGGTATCCCGATCGACAGTTACATCCGCATCAAATGTGCCGGTGTAGGAATTCCAGCTCGTGCTCCAGTTGTTCGTGCCGTAGTCCCAATAGCGGTAGGAAACGTCACCTCGTTCCGCAAGAATTTGCACGGGTACTTTGCCGGGGCTTTGGAGGACTTCGCTTCCCGGCTTAACAACCGGCTTGGCAAGGGGCAGCTTGAGCTCGAATTCCTCGCTGAAATACCACCTGCCGTTCGTGTAATAGGCAAGGCGATATCCATATCCGCAGTATACCGGCTCAAAAAGGATAGCTCCTCTGTGAGGGTATTGCGGAATCAGCATTTTTCGCCCTCTTTTGCCGCCTTCTCAATGCTGCGAATGGTCTGCAAATATTCCTCCTCCACGGGAGAAAGATTCTGCGCCTGATATTTCCTGTATTCCGCCTTTGCCTTCTCCATCGCCTGCGTGTGGCTGACGGTTCCCCCGTCGGTGAGCAGGGCCTCTCCGGTGGAGGCAAGGATGCGGTCCAGGTTCTCCACATAATCGCTCATGTACATGGGCCGATGGCGCATCGCCTGAATCTCCGCAAAGTCAAAGTATCCGGAAACGAGATTGTTCAGTATCTTCAGTTCGTCCGCGGAGAGATAGTTCTTTGCGACGGCAAGCAAAGCTGACTGAGAAAATGCAGCTTTTGGAACGAGAGATTACCCAGCAGGAGGAAGAAGCCGACAGCATTGGTTTCCTGCCGGAGAGCATCATTGCCGAAATGCTCACGCACGCATCAAAAAGCAGAACAGCGTGACTTCCGCCACGCTGTTCTCTCTAAACTCTATAAATCTGTCTTATGCGCTGCCGCCCCGATGGGTGGTTTTGTTTTTTCATCCGCGGCTGCCGTCCGGCGGCTCAGCCGCGCAAGCCCGCGGCCTGCATGACGGCCTCCACCGCCGCCACCGGCTCGCTGCCCCAGGTGATGTCCACATCGGCGCAGCCGGCGCTGTCCAGCAGATCCCGGGCATTGTCGGTCAGCAGCTCCTGATAGGCGTCATCCACCAGCGTCAGCTTCTGCAGGCAGTCCGTCAGATCATCGTTCTTCCCGGCCAGCCAGGTGGAGGCCGCCTCGCTGATCTCGTCCGCGCCAAGGCCCGTATCCACGCCCCAGCGCAGCAGCTTGACCGCCGCCTGCACTGCCGACAGCGAGGAGCCGGCCGTTCCCACCAGGACATCAGCGTCGATCTCATCCAGGATGGGCAGCGTCAGCACGGGCTGCACGTCAGCAGGCGCGTCAGCCGCGTCGGAGGTGGAGCAGGTCACGCCGCCGTCCGCAGAGACCGTCACATACAGTGTCCCCTGCGCCGCGTCATAGAGGAACGAGGCCTCGCCCAGCAGGGTATCGTCCACAGTCCGCGCACCCACGGTAAATAAGACGGCGCGGTCCTCCTTTTCGGAAAACGCCGCGATGTCGTCGCCCGCGAACATCCATTCCCCGGCCTTCAGCGCCGAGCCGTCCGCATTTTCCCCCACCTTGGAAAAGCTGCCGCCGCGCATGTACACGGAGGCGACATCGTCGCGCTCCACCCGGATATATACGCCGTTTTTCCAGATCGCGGGCGTGTCCGCCGTCGGGGGCGCATCGTCCTGCGCCGGTGTCAACCGGGTACACCCCGTCATAAAGACGGCGGTCAGCAGGACCGCCGCCGTCAGCAGTATCGTCATTGCTTTCTTACAGTTTTTCATAGTTCCTCCTGTCTTGATCTTCGCTTCAGGGCCGCAGCCTGTACGCATACCACTCCTCGTCGGTCTTCTCAATGCCCACGGCCAGAATCATGCGCTGACTCTGCCGGTTGAAGGAATAGATATTCGCCGTGACCTGCTCCATGCCCTTCTCCGCGTGCAGCAGCTCCAGATCGTAGGGGGTGTCCCGGTCATCCACCTGCTTGCAGACCTGCGGGTCCTGGTACCAGGGCAGCGACACGGCGTCATTCCGGTAGTAGGGGATCAGCCGGATGTCGCTGTCTGCGATCCTCTCTGTCATTTTACGGGCGCCTTCCCTTCATCGCCGCCGGCCAGTGCCCGGAACACCGCATCGCGGTCAAAGGCGCCGGCCGCGAAGCCGGGGATCTCCCGGATGGCCTTGTAGATGCTGACGCTGAAGCCCGTCAGGAGGCGGGCCAACTCCTCGTCGGAGTAGGGGCAGTCGTTGGTGACGATCAGCGTGGCCAGGCTGTGCACCACCAGCCACATGTCGCGGAAATAGAAGTCCGCCTCCTCGGCGGTGATGCGGTAGATGCGCATCAGCGTGGGGCGCACATGCTCCTGCAGGTGCCGCATGGAAGCCATGGCGCTGTACTCCTTTGACCGTGTGAGAAACAGCAGGCGGTAAAGCTCCGGCTCCTCCCGGGCAAAGCGGATATACTGCCTGCCCACGCCGAGGAAGGGCACCGCGTCCCGCAGGCCCTCGTCGGTATAGCTGTCGTACAGGCTCACCGCCGCGGCATAGGCCGCCGATCTGATGCCGTCCATGGAGCCGAAGGCTGTGAAGATCGGCTGCGTGGAGGTGCCCAGCTCGTCCGCGATGGTTTTCGCGGTGAGGCCGTCGACGCCCCTGACCCGCAGCACCCGCAGGGCGGCCGCCGCCATTTCCTCTTTTGTGAACTTGTTCTTTGGAGCCATCGTCTGCACCCTTTCCCGTTCAAGCAAAGCATTTAATACATATCGCGCGATGTGTATTGCGTATTATACACGCCGCCACCGCGGCTGTCAAGCCCTGTGTGCCATTTCAGGCATCCAGCGTTTCCAGGAACTCCCCAATGGCGGGGATGAATGCGTCCGCCTTCAGGACGGTGGACAGGTGTCCGCCGGAGACATAGGTGATCTTCGGCCCGTGCATCAGCCGGATCAGATCCTGCTGCATGCGGCCGGAGAAAAGCACTCCAGCTTCTTCGAATATAACATCGTCATGCATCCTGTTCGTCTCGCGCTGCCGCCTGCACCGGGAACCGCCGCATGGCCGGCTCCCGGACGTCCGCGGCGAGGCAGCGCGCCTTCATCGCTGTGCGTCCGTCCTGTTCCTCCGGTTAGCTTTGTCTAACCGGTGTTCTTTTGAAAGGCCGCCCTGCGGCGGCCTTTCGGGACAGGTACATTGTAGCACGCGCACATGCGTTTTGCAAGACGGCGTTCCGCCTGCGGGACCGCAGAGATCCGGCGGAGGGCAAGCCCTCCGCCGGATGCCGTATGCGTCCTTACAGCACGTCCTTGGTCAGCTCCCGGCCGCAGACGATGTTCAGATTGCCGTTCCGGCAGCGCAGCGCGTCCAGAAACGCCTTGGGGATACAGTCCTCCGGCAGGGTGACGCGGTACTCCAGCTCGTACAGCGTGCCCATGTTGCTGGTCTTGACCTTCACCAGCGTGTGCGCCGTGGTGTACTGGGCGAACAGATCGTCAAACAGCCCCACTGCGGGCAGGATGGCCAGCGTCACGGCAAAGCTCTGGCTGGAGCGGGCACGGAACTGGGACACCAGCGCCAGGCCCACGCCCAGCGCCAGCGACACCGCGGTACAAATGAGGAATACGGACAGCGTCAGCTCTGTCCCGATGATCGAACTAAGCACAGAAACGTCCCTCCTTATAAGGAGCCATTCCCTCCAGCAGGAAGCGCTGCTGTGCCGCCGTCAGGCGGTATTTCTTCTCATAGCGCCGGAAGCAGCTCTGGATCTGGTTTGCCATGGTGGGCACCTCCTTTTGTGGCTCTATCCTACACGGGCAGGCTAAAACGTACTTAAAGAAACTTTTTGTTTTTTCTTTAGCCCGCCTTTAGGCGTCCGCCGTATGATGGGGGCACAAAAGCAAAAGGAGGTCACACCCCATGAAAAAGCTCATATCGATCCTGTGCGCCGGGGCCATGCTGCTCTCGCTGGCGGCCTGCGGCAGCACCAGCGGCGGCGCATCCGCCGCAGATACCAATATTACCGCTGACAGCGTGGTCAGCAGCGACAAGGCCGGCAGCACCAATACCGGCAGCACCGTCACCGACGCGGACATCGCCGCACAGCTGGCGGACGCGGTGACGCTGACGTTCTCCGACAGCGGCATCACCGCCGACGGCAGCGGCGGCTTTGAGACGGACGGCACGGCGCTGACCATCACCGATGCAGGCGCCTATGTGCTGACCGGCAGCTGCGCCGATGGCTCTGTAAAGGTGAAGAAGGGCGTCACCGGCGTTACGCTGGTGCTCAGCGGGCTGGAGCTTACCAGCGCCGACACCGCGCCCATCACCTGCGCCAAGTCCAGTCAGGTGGTGCTGTACGCGGCGGCAGGCACGGAGAATCGTCTGGCCGACACGGCGCAGAACAACGACGAGACGTACAGTGAAAACGCCGACGCCGAAAACGCCGTGATCAAATGTAAGGACGGCTCTCAGGTGACGCTGTGCGGCAGCGGCTCCCTGGTCATCGAGGCCAACGGCAAAAACGGCATCAAGTCCGGCGCCACCACCGCCGAGGAGGGCGAGGCGTCCCTGACCATCCGGGACATCACGCTGACCATCGCCGCGCCGGTGAACGATGCCATCAACGCCGAACAGCTGCTGGTCATTGAGAGCGGTACGCTGACCATCGCCGCCGGCGACGACGCCATCCACTGCGATCTGCTGCTGAACATCGGCGCGGAGGGCACGGACGGCCCCGCCATCACCATCACCGACTGCTACGAGGCCATTGAGGCCGCCACGCTGAACATTCTCTCCGGCGACATCGACATCACGTCCTCCGACGACTGCCTGAACGCCGCCAACTCCGATCTCAGCGGCTACGCCTTCTCCATGAACATCTCCGGCGGCACCATCACCATCTCCGGCGGCACCGTACTGGCGGCGGGCGGCAGCAGCATGGGCATGAATCTCAGCGCCTCCCAGACCTGCGTCACCTTCGGCGCGTCCGGTATGGGCGGTTTCGGCAGCTCCGCCATCACCAAGGGCAGCGCCCCTCGATGCCCGGCAATGAGCAGTCTCCCGCCGCTCCCGGCAGCGGTTCCTGAAAAAACAGCAAAAACGCCGCCCCGAGGGGCGGCGTTTTTCTGTTTTGGCGGCGGTCACTGCCTGCTGCGCAGCAGCGTCATCATGGCCTGAAATTCCGTGGTCAGCATCTGTCCCAGCTCCTCCGGGGAGAAGCGGCAGGTATTGGTGGCGCACAGAGCGCCCACGCCGAAGGTGTAGATCCACACGTTCTCAAAGAGCATGCGGGCCTCGTCCGGCTCCAGACCGTAATCCTGCCGGATGGCCTTCATACAGGTGTCCGCCGTGCTGCCCAGTATGCGCACCATGCCGCTGAACCCGGCGGCGCCGGCGTTCTCCTGCATGAACAGCATCTGATAGAGCTTCGGCTCCTCCATGGCAAAGCGCACCATCTGCATGCCCACCTGCTTGAATACCGGCATGTCCGGCACCGGCTGGCGCACGAACTGCTCGAACCGGCGCATGGCGGCCTCCCGCACGGCCTGCTGCAGCTCGTCCATGCTGCGGAACACCGTGAAGATGGGGCGGGCGGAGCTGCCCAGCGCCGCGCCCAGCTCCCGGGCTGTCAGCGCCTCCGTGCCGCGGCGGGCCACCAGTTCCAGAGCGGCCTGCACCATCTCATCCCTTGTAAATTTCGGCTTTGGGGGCATGGAGCACCCTCCCTTCCTGCGGCTGCGCGTTTTCTTACCGCAATTATAGGCATCGCGCCGCCGGTTGTCAAGCGCGTAAGGCTTGACAGGACGCCCCACTATCTTGTACAGTTAGAGGATAGATCATCCTTGAGAGAGGGACACTGACATATGACACATATGACACTGAAGGAATTAGAGATCGGCAAAAGCGCCGTCATCCGCCGGGTGGGCGGTGAGGGCGCGCTGCGCCAGCATTTTCTGGATATGGGCATGATCCCCGGCGCGGAGGTGACGGTGGTAAAGCTGGCCCCCATGGGCGACCCTATGGAGGTGCAGGTACACGGCTACGAGCTGACCCTGCGCCTGGCGGAGGCCAATCAGATCGAGATCGAGCCCATCGGGCAGCGCAGCCGCAGCCATGTCGGCGTAGACCGCGCCCGTGACCCGGATCACCCCGGTCTGGGTGAAAGCGGCAAGTACCACAGCAAGGCGGGGGAGCATCCTCTGCCGGATGGCACCATCCTGACCTACGCGCTGGTGGGCAACCAGAACTGCGGCAAGACCACCCTGTTCAACCAGCTCACCGGCTCCAAGCAGCACGTGGGCAACTTCCCCGGCGTTACGGTGGACCGGAAATCCGGCGTCATCCGGGGGTATCCCGACACGGAGGTCACCGACCTGCCGGGCATCTACTCCATGTCCCCCTTCAGCAGCGAGGAGATCGTGTCCCGGAACTTCGTTTTGCAGGACAAGCCCAAGGCCATCATTAACATCGTGGACGCCACCAACATCGAGCGGAACCTGTACCTGACCATGCAGCTTCTGGAGATGGGCATCCCCATGGTGGTGGCGCTGAACATGATGGACGAGCTGGTGGGCAATCAGGGCTCCATCGATGTCAACGCCATGGAGTCCATGCTGGGCGTGCCGGTGATCCCCATCTCCGCCGCCAAGAACGAGGGCGTGGATGAGCTGATCCGCCACGCCATCCATGTCGCCAAGTATCAGGAGCCGCCGCTGAAGCAGGATTTCTGCGACCGGGACGACCACGGCGGCGCCGTCCACCGCTGCATCCACGCGGTGGTGCATCTCATCGAGGATCACGCCGAGCAGGCGGGTCTGCCGGTGCGCTTCGCCGCTACCAAGGCCATCGAGGGGGATCCCCTTATCTTGGAACAGCTGGCGCTGGACGAGAATGAGCAGGATATGCTGGAGCATATCGTCCGGCAGATGGAGACGGAGCGCGGTCTGGACCGCAGCGCCGCCATCGCGGATATGCGCTTTGACTTCATCGAGCGGCTGTGCGAGCAGACGGTCATCAAGCCTCAGGAGAGCCGGGAGCGCATCCGCAGTGAGAAGATCGACCGCATCCTCACCGGGCGGCACACCGCCATCCCCTGCTTCATCGGCATCATGGTGCTGGTGTTCTATCTGACGTTCAACGTCATCGGCGCGTGGCTCCAGTCCCTGCTGAAGACAGGCATCGACCAGCTGTCCGCTCTGACGGACAGCGCTCTGACGCGGCTGGACGTGAACCCCGCCATCCACAGTCTGGTCATCGGCGGCATCTTCACCGGCGTGGGCAGCGTGCTGAGCTTTCTGCCCATCATCGTGACGCTGTTTTTCTTCCTGTCCCTGATGGAGGACAGCGGCTACATCGCCCGGGTGGCCTTCGTCATGGACAAGCTGCTGCGGAAGATCGGCCTGTCCGGCAAGAGCATCGTGCCCATGCTCATCGGCTTCGGCTGCACCGTCCCGGCGGTGATGGCCACACGCACCCTGACCAGTGAGCGGGACCGGAAAATGACCATCCTGCTGACGCCGTTCATGAGCTGCACGGCCAAGCTGCCCATTTACTCGTTCTTCGTCAGCGTGTTCTTCCCCGGCCGGGGCGGCCTCATTATGGCGGGGCTGTATCTGCTGGGAATCCTGGTGGGCATACTGGCGGCGCTCCTCTACAAGGACACGCTGTTCCGCGGTGAGCCGATCCCCTTCGTGATGGAGCTGCCCAACTACCGGCTGCCCAGCGTCAAGAACGTGGCGCAGCTGCTGTGGGAAAAGGCCAAGGACTTTTTGCAGCGGGCCTTCTCCGTTATCCTCATCGCCACGGTGGTGGTGTGGTTCCTCCAGAGCTTTGACCTGCACCTGAACATGGTGTCCGATTCGGCGGACAGCATACTGGCCATGGCGGCGGGGCTACTGGCGCCGCTGTTCGCGCCGCTGGGGCTGGGGGACTGGCGCATCTGCACCGCCCTGATCAGCGGCTTCATGGCCAAGGAGAGCGTGGTGTCCACGCTGGAGGTGCTGTTCGGCGGCAGCATCAGCAGCATCCTCTCGCCGCTGTCGGCGGCGTCGCTGCTGGTGTTCAGCCTGCTGTACACCCCGTGCATCGCGGCGGTGGCCTCCGTCCGGCGGGAGCTGGGCGGCAAATGGGCTGTGGGCCTGGCGGTGTGGCAGTGTCTCATCGCGTGGGCAGCGGCCTTCGTGACCCACGGCATCGGGAGCCTGCTGCTATGAATATCTGGGATATTCTTATCCTCGCGGCGATCGGGATCGTGCTGTTCTTCGCGTTCCGCGCCGCTGTCGGGAACCGGAAGAACTGCTGCGGCAGCTGCCGCGGCTGCCGGAAAAATGACCGCGCCTGCCCGTCGTGCCGGTCCATGAAACAGGAGGACACACATGAAAAAGCCTAAACCCTTCCCCCATCCCCGCGACCTGAAGGGCACCATCCGCCGCCAGCCGGTGGTGTTCGCCGTCTACCTCGTTCTGCGTCTTATCGTGCTGGGCACGCTGGTGTCCTCCGTCATCCGGGGCGAGTACGAGAGCGCGTTCATCTGCCTTTTGGTGCTGGCGCTGTTCGTGCTGCCGTTTTTCATCCAGCAGAACTTCGGCATCGAGCTGCCGTCCACGCTGGAGATCATCATTCTGCTGTTCATCTTCGCGGCGGAGATCCTGGGCGAGCTGGAGTGCTATTTCATCACCTATCCCCACTGGGACTCCATGCTCCACACCACTACGGGCTTCCTCTGCGCCGCCACGGGCTTTGCCCTCATCGACATTCTCAACCGCAACAGCCGCATCAAATTTGAGCTGTCCCCCATCTACGTGGCGCTGGCGGCGTTCTGCTTCTCCATGACCGTCGGCGTGCTGTGGGAGTTCTTTGAGTTCGGCATGGACCGTCTGTTCCACATGGATATGCAGAAGGACACGGTGGTGCAGTCCATCACCTCCGTCATGCTGGATCCCACCAACCGCAACATTCCCGTCACCCTCGACGGCATCCACTCTGTCGCCGTCAATGGGCAGGACCTGGGCTTCGACGGGTATCTGGATATCGGTCTGTACGACACCATGGCGGATCTGTTCGTCAATTTCATCGGTGCGGTGGTGTTCAGCACCATCGGGTACTTCTATATCAAGCAGCGTGGCAAGGGGCGGCTGGCCAAGGCGTTCATCCCCACCATCACGGAGGAGGCGCCGCAGGATGCGCCCGACCCGTCCGCCGGGGACACCGAGGCGCCGGGCGATGCGCCGGACGCCCCGTAAAGCATAAAAAAGAGCACCTGCGCGCCGACGGCGCACAGGTGCTCTTTTTGTGCTCAGAACAGGCTCACCTGGCTGGTGTCCGCCATGCCGGCGAAGGCGCCCAGCGCCTTGAGCTGCTCGATATGGGTCTTGCTCAGCTTGCTGCAGGTGTTGGCGAACTCCTCCACGGAGATGAAGGTCTTGCCCTTTCGCTTTTCCACCGTGTCCAGGGCCGCCGCCTCGCCCAGGCCGTGGACGGTCACGAAGGGCGGCAGCAGGCCGTTGTCCGTGACGACGAATCTGGTGGCGTCGGACTTATAGATGTCGATGGTGTCGAAGTGGAAGCCCCGCAGGTAGAACTCGTAGCACACCTCCAGCGTCACCATCAGGTTCTGCTCCACATCGGTGGCGTCCTTGTTGTTTTCGATCTCCCTGATCTTCCGCTTCACCGCGTCCAGACCGGCGCAGCAGTACTCCGCGTCGAAGGCCTTGGCCCGGATGGAGAAGAACGTGGCGTAGAACGCCAGCGGTTCATGCACCTTGAACCACGCGATGCGGAAGGCCATCATGACGTAGGCCACGGCGTGGGCCTTGGGGAACAGGTAGCCGATCTTGGCCAGCGAGCCGATGTACCAGTCCGGTACCTCGTGCTCCCGCATGGCCTCCTCCCAGCCCTCCTCGAAGCCCTTCTTCTTCACCTTGCCCTTACGGACGGCCTCCATGATCTTGAAGGACATCTTGGGATCCAGCCCCATGGAGATAAGGTACAGCATGATATCGTCGCGGCAGCCCACCGTCTCCAGAACGGAGGCGGTGCCGCTGACGATCAGCTCCCGGGCGTTGCCCAGCCACACATCGGTGCCGTGGGAGAAGCCGGACAGCCGCACCAGCGTGTTGAAATCCTTGGGCAGGGTGTCCATCAGCATGCCGCGGGTGAACCTGGTGTTGAACTCCGGGATGGCCACGGCGCCGGTGGGGCCGAGGATCTCGTCGTTCTCGAAGCCCAGCACCTTAGAGGACGTGAAGATGCTCATGGTGTCCGGGTCGTCCAGCGGGATGGCCCGGGCGTTGACGCCAGTGAGATCCTCCAGCATCTTGATCATGGTGGGGTCATCGTGCCCCAGCATGTCCAGCTTCAGGAGGTTGTCCTCCATACAGTGGTATTCAAAATGGGTGGTGATGGTGTCGCTGCCCGCGTCGTCGGCGGGGTGCTGCACGGCGGTGAAATCCTCCACGTCCATGTCGTCCGGCACCACCACCAGGCCGCCGGGGTGCTGGCCGGTGGTGCGGCGCACGCCCACGCAGCCCTGGGTCAGCCGGTTCATCTCGGCGTTGGACGCCGTCTGCCCCCGCTCCTCCAGATACTTCTTCACCATGCCGAAGGCGGTCTTTTCCGCCAGTGTGCCGATGGTGCCGGCACGGAACACCTGGGTCTTGCCGAACATCTCGATGGCGTGCTGGTGGGCGCGGGCCTGGTATTCGCCGGAGAAATTCAGGTCGATATCGGGCACCTTGCCGCCGCCGTAGCCCAGGAACGTCTCAAAGGGGATGTCGAAGCCGTCCTTGATATATTTCTCGCCGCACACGGGACACACCTTGTCCGGCATGTCCGCGCCGCAGCCGTAGCTGCCGTCGGTGATGAACTCCGTGTTCTTGCACTTGGGGCAGCGGTAATGGGGCGGCAGGGAGTTCACCTCCGTGATGCCCGACATGTACGCCACCAGACTGGAGCCGACGGAGCCTCGTGAGCCGACCAGATAGCCGTTTTCCAGACTGCGCTGCACCAGCTTCTGGGCGGACATGTACACCACGTCGTACTTGCCCAGGATGCTTTTCAGCTCCACGTCCAGACGGTCCACGATGAGCTGGGGCGGCTGGTCGCCGTACAGCGCGTGGCACTTGTCCCACACCATGTCGTGCAGCTCCTGCTCGGAGTTCTCCAGACGGGGCGGGAACAGCTGGCCCGGCGGCAGCAGCTCGATGTCCTCGATGCGGTCGGCGATGCGCCGGGGATCGTCGATGACCACCTTGTGGGCCGTCTCCGGCCCCAGGTAGGCGAACTCCTCCAGCATCTCGTCGGTGGTCTTGAAGTAGATGGGCAGCGGCGCGTCGGCATCCGGGAACTTCTTGCTGGCCAGCAGGATGTGGCGGTACACCTCGTCCTCCGGCTCCTGGAAGTGCACATCGCCGGTGGCGCACACCGGCTTGCCCAGTTCCTCGCCCAGCCGGACGATGGTGCGGTTGAACTCCCGCAGCTCCTCCTCCGACTGGACATCGCCGTTGCGCAGCATGAACATGTTGTTGCAGATAGGCTGGATCTCCAGATAGTCGTAGAACGACGCGATGCGCTTCAGCTCCGCCCAGTCCTTGTGGTCGGCCACAGCGCGGAACAGCTCCCCCGCCTCGCAGGCCGAGCCGATGATCAGTCCCTCCCGGTGGGCCGCCAGCTCTGTCTTGGGAATAGTGGGCACACGCTTGAAATACTTCAGATTGGACGCCGAGATCAGCTGGTACAGGTGCTTCAGGCCCAGCTTGTTCTTGGCCAGGATGATGATGTGCTTGGGGAACCGGGACTTGCTGCCTCTGGGCCGCAGCTTCAGCATCTCGCCGTTGATCTGCTGCAGGCTGTGGATGCCCAGTTCATTTTCCATCTTCTGGAAAAATGGAATGAGCATATAGCCCACCATGGCCGCGTCGTCGGAGGCGCGGTGGTGGTTGAAGGCGGGCAGGTCCAGATGCTCCGCCACGATGTCCAGCTTGTACTTGCCCAGCTCCGGCAGCAGGTTCTGCGCCAGAATGAGGGAGTCCACATAGGTGGGGTCGAAGTCCAGCCCCACCTTGCGGCAGCCCGCCCGGATGAAGCTGATGTCGAACTCCGCATTGTGGGCCGCCAGCGGGCGGCCGTTCACGAATTGCAGGAACGAGGTCAGCGCCTCCTTCAGCTGGGGCGCGTCCGCCAGCATGGCGTCGGTGATGCCGGTGAGGCCGATGATCTCCGGCGTCAGCCGCCGGTTGGGGTTCACGAAGGTCTGGAACCGCTCCGTGATCTCGCCGTTCTTCAGCACCACCGCGCCGATCTCGGTGATGGTCTCCCGCTCCACCTTCAGGCCGGTGGTCTCGATGTCGAAGCACACGATCTCGTCGGCGAAATCCTGCTCCTGGGAGCCGTGGACGGCGATGCGGTCGTCCAGATTGTTGACGAAGTAGCCCTCCACGCCGTAGAGGATCTTGATCTTCCCCTTGCCCGCGTCCCGGGCCTTGGGGAACGCCTGCACCGTGCCGTGGTCGGTGATGGCGATGGCGGGATGGCCCCACGCCGCCGCCTGCTTCACCACCTTGCCCACGTCGGTGAGGGCGTCCATGGTGCTCATTTGGGTATGGAGGTGCAGCTCCACACGCTTCTCCGGAGCCGTGTCCTGCCGCCCCTGATGCTGGATGCGCTGGATGCTCACCGGCTGGAGCTGTACGTCCTTGCCGTCGAAGGTCAGCGTCAGCTTGCCCTGCACCCGCAGCCACATGCCGTCACTGACGGCGCCGCCCAGCACCCTGGCCTCCTTCTCGTCCATGTATTTCCGCACGGACACGGAGCCGTGCTCATCGGTCATGTCGAAGTTCAGGCACCACTGGCCGGGCCGCCGGGTCTCGTAGCACTCCATGCCGAAGACGCGGCCCTCCACCACGGCCATGCCCATTTTCAGGTTCAGCTCCGCGATGGGGATGACCTTGCCCTTGATCTCCTTGCCGTACAGCAGGTCGCTGCCGCCTTTGCCCGCGGCCTGGGGCGCGGAAAAGCGCAGCTGCACCCGGCGCAGGTCGTACTGCTCCGCCAGCAGATGCTCCAGCGACTTCACCGCCGCGTCCGGCACCGTCTCGCTGCTGACGGCCTGCACCTCGATGGTGCGGGCCTCCCGGTCCAGTACGCCGCCGGTCACATAGGCGTCGTGCAGCAGCAGACGCAGCTGGCGCGGCGCCTGAAAGCTCTCAAATAATGTAAAAAACGGTAACTTCTCCGCCATTTTCTCACCTTACAGCTTGTCTATTTCCTGAAACAGCGCGTCCACCAGCTGCTCCTGCGGCACCTTGCGCAGGATCCTGCCTTTGGCGAACAGCAGCCCCTCGCCGACGCCGCCGGCAATGCCCACGTCCGCGCCGGAGGCCTCCCCGGGGCCGTTGACCACGCACCCCATCACCGCCACGGTGATGGGCTTGGTGCAGCCCTGCAGCCGGCGCTCCACCTCCCGGGCGATGGGGATCATGTCGTATTTTGTCCTGCCGCAGGTGGGGCAGGAAATGAGGTCCGGCCCGCTGCGGCGGATGCCCGCCGCCTGCAGGATGCGCTTGGCGGCCACGATCTCCTCCGCCGGGTCCGCCGTCAGGCTCACCCGCAGGGTGTCGCCCACGCCCATGCACAGAAGGCCGCCGATGCCGATGGCGGATTTCAGCACGCCCATCTCCGGCGTGCCCGCCTCCGTGACCCCCAGATGCAGGGGGTAGTCCGTCTGCTCATGGAGCATCCGGTAGGCCGCCATGTTCACCGGCACACGGGAGCACTTCACGGAGATACAGATGTCGTCAAACCCGCAGTCGTTCAGCAGGTGCACATGACCCATGGCGCTGTCCACCAGTGCCTGGGCGGTGACGCCGCCGTATCTGGCCAGCAGGTCCTTTTCCAGCGAACCGCCGTTGACGCCGATGCGGATGGGGATGCCCCGCTCCCGGCAGGCGTCGGCCACGGCCCGTACCCGTTCCTTTGCACCGATGTTGCCGGGGTTGATGCGGATCTTGTCGATGCCGCCCTCCGCGCACAGCAGCGCCAGCTTGTAGTCGAAATGGATGTCCGCCACCAGCGGGATGTGGATACGCGCCTTGATGGCCGGGATGGCCCGGGCCGCCTCCTCCGTGGGGACCGCCACGCGGATGATCTCACACCCCGCCTGCTCCAGCCGCAGGATCTGCTGCACCGTGGCGTCCACGTTCTCCGTGGCGGTATTGCACATGGACTGGATGCTTACCGGCGCGCCGCCGCCCACGGCCACGCCGCCCACCATGATCTGTCTGCTCATCGTATCCCCTCTCAGTGTACCAGCTTCCACACGTCGCTGAACGTGATGACCGCCATCAGCGCCAGCAGCAGCACAAGCCCCGCAAAATGGATGTAATTCTCGTATTTGGCCGGGATCTGCTTTTTGAACAGCAGCATGCCGATGGCGTTGATGACCAGGAAGAAGATCTTGCCGCCGTCCAGCGCCGGCAGGGGCAGCAGGTTCATCACCGCCAGATTCACGGCGATCAGCGCCGCCAGATAGGCGATGTTCTCCACCGCCGCCCGGGTGCTGCCGGACTGCTCGCCCACCTGCGTCATGGTGGAGACGATGCCCACAGGCCCGCTGAGATCCTTCACACCGGCCTCGCCGGTCACCAGCATCTGCAGGCTCAGCCGCACCATGCGCACGAAGTCCACGGCGTTGTTCCATGTGTAGGACAGCTTCCGCCCCAGCGTGGCCTCCTCCGCGCCGAAGTACAGCCCGTAGCTGGTGTAGGACGTGCCGTTCTGGTCGGTGTAGGTCTGCTGCGACATGGGGAAGTCCGTCAGCGTGACCTGCTCCCCGTTCCGCTCCACCACCAGGTCAAAGACGCCGGTCTTGTTGAGGCCCAGCAGCAGCCGGACGTCGCTGTACATGTACACCCGCTCGCCGTCGATGCGCAGCAGGCGGTCGCCGGTCTGCAGGCCCTCGGCGCTCTCCAGCGGGCAGCCGTCGGCAAAGCCGGTGATCACCGGCTCATAGAATGCCTTCGCTCCGGCGTACAGCGCCAGAATGATGAGAAGGCCCGCGATGAAGTTCATGGCCGCACCCGCCGCGAAGATCAGGAGCTTGGCCCAGAAGCCCTGGTTGTTCAGGGCCGCCGGGTCGTCGGAGTCCTCCTCTTCGCCCTCCATGGCGCAGAAGCCGCCCACCGGAAACAGCCGCAGGGAGTACTGCGTCTCCCCCTTCTGCTTTTTCCACAGGGCAGGCCCCATGCCGATGGAAAACTCGTTGACCCGCACGCCGCAGGCCTTGGCCGCCATGAAATGCCCCAGCTCGTGGACGGCGATGAGCACGCCGAACACCAGTATGGCTGCTAAGATATATACCATTGCCGTAACTCCTTTATTGTGCGCCTGCACATCCCAGAACGGCCTGACGTGCCATTCTGTCTGCCTCCAGTATATCCGCAAGGCTCGGCCGATATATCACCGGTACCTTGGAAAGTGCCTGCTCCACCAGCCGCGGGATATCGTTGAACCCGATCTCCTCCTGCAAAAACCGCTGCACCGCCGCCTCGTTGGCGCCGTTCATGATGGCGCAGGCCGTGCCGCCCGCCGCCGCGCACTGCCGGGCGATACGCAGGCAGGGAAAGGCCTCCATATCCGGCGCGCTGAACGTCAGAGCGCCGCAGGTCAGCAGATCCAGCGTCCGATCCGGCGTCTCCGCCCGGCAGGGGTAGGTCAGGGCGTACCGGATGGGCAGCTTCATGTCCGGCGTGCCCAGCTGGGCCAGCATAGCCCCGTCCCGGAACTCCACCAGAGAGTGGACGATGCTCTGACGGTGGATCACCGCCTCCACCTGCTCTACCGGCAGGTCGTACAGCCGCATGGCCTCGATGATCTCCAGCCCCTTGTTCATCAGGGTGGCCGAGTCAATGGTGATCTTGGCGCCCATGGTCCAGTTGGGATGCTTCAGGGCGTCCGCCGCCGTCATGTGCTCCAGCTCGTCAAAGGAGCGTCCGAAAAACGGCCCGCCGGAGCAGGTCAGCAGCAGCCGCCTGATCTCGCCGCGGTCCCGGCAGCCCTGAAGGCACTGGAAAATGGCGCTGTGCTCCGAGTCCACCGGCACAATCTCCGCCCCCGTCTCCCGGGCGGCGGCCATCACCAGCTCGCCGGCGCACACCAGTGTCTCTTTATTGGCCAGCGCGATGCGCTTTTTGGCCATGATGGCCGCCAGCGTCGGGGCCAGTCCCACGCTGCCCATCACCGCCGTCACCACCGTGTCCGCCTCCGGCAGCGTGGCGGCGGCGGTCAGGCCCTCCGGCCCCTCCATCACCTCGATGCCGGTGCCCCGCAGGCGTTCCCGCAGTTCCTTGGCCGCCGCAGGGTCATACAGCACGGCAAGGCGCGGCCTGAACTGCCGCGCCTGCTGCTCCAACAGATCCACCTGCCGGTTGGCGGTCAGTGCCGCCACGGAAAGTCCCAGCTCCTGCGCCACGGACAGCGTCTGCCGTCCGATCGAGCCTGTGGCGCCCAGCAGGGAAATGGTCTTTGTCATAGATGTACCCTCAATACAGCGTCACCGCGTCCACGATCATCCAGATCACCGGCGCGGCGAAGATCACGCTGTCGAACCGGTCCAGCATGCCGCCGTGACCCGGCAGCAGCCGTCCGTAGTCCTTGATGCCGTACTGCCGCTTGATGCAGGAGAAGCTGAGATCGCCCAGCTGGCCCAGCACCGCGCCCACAAGGCCCAGCAGCACGCACCAGCCGATGTGCAGCGGCACCTCCGTGCAAAGGAAGAAGAAAATGCGGAACAGGATCATGCCCGCCATGCCGCCCACGAGGCCGCTGACTGCGCCCTCCCGGGTCTTTTTGGGACTGACCAGCGGGGCCAGCTTCGTCCTGCCGAACATCATGCCGCCGAACAGGGCCATAGCGTCGCTCATGAAGGCCGCCACCAGCGGGATGAGCACCAGGCCCGCCCCATGCTCCAGCATCCGCAGCCGCAGCAGGCAGCTGAGCGCCAGCGGGATGGCGATGCCCGCCGTCAGCATGGCGCACAGCGCCGTGAAGTCCAGCTCCTCCTGCTTGCCGTACTCCAGCACCATGCACAGGAATACCACGATCACCAGCGCCGCCGTCAGCCAGGGCATCAGCCCCTGAATGGGCGTACCTGCAAACGGCTCGCCGCGGAAATAGACGTCCGCCACCACGAATACGGACAGCGCCGCCGCCAGTCCCCACCAGCGCCGGGTCTTCTCCGGCGGCAGCACCGCCGCCAGCAGCTCGTGGCTGCCGATGATGCACAGGCCCATGATGAGGGCCATCGTGGCCCAGTCCGGTGCGAAGCACAGTACGCCCAGCAGCGCGGGGATGCCCACCGCAGCCACCAAAATTCTCTGTTTCATGCTGTCTCCTTCTGTCAGGCCTTCACGCCGCCGAACCGGCGATCCCGCCTCTGATAATCCACGATGGCTCTATCCAGCTCCGCCCGGGTGAAGTCCGGCCACAGGGTGTCGCAGAAATAGAATTCGCTGTACGCACACTGCCACAGCAGGAAGTTGCTGAGCCGCAGCTCGCCGCTGGGTCGGATGATCAGCTCCGGGTCGGGGATGCCCGCGGAGTACAGGTACTTGGCGAAGTTCTCCTCCGTCCAGTCCTCCCCCGCCGCGGCGCACTGCTGCGCGGCCCGCAGGATCTCCGCCCGCCCGCCGTAGTTCAGGCAGATATTGGCCTGAAACCCGTCGTAATGCCCGCTGATCTCCCGGGTCTCCGCCGCCAGCTCCTGCATCTCCGGAGCGATGGCGGACAGGTCGCCGAAGAATTTCAGCCGGATGTGGTCCTTCTCCATGGTGTCCACGGCCTCCAGCAGATACTGCTTCAAAAGGCCCATGATGGCGCTGACCTCGTCAGCCGGACGCTTCCAGTTCTCCGTGGAGAACGCATATACCGTCAGGTATTCCACGCCCAGCTCCTTGCAGTAGGTGGCGATATCCCGGAACACCTCGGCCCCCGCCTTATGGCCGGCAGTGCGCGGCAGCGAACGCTGCTTTGCCCAACGACCGTTGCCGTCCATGATAATAGCGATATGGCGGGGAAGGCGGTTTTTGTCCACCTCCCCCGCCGTATGGGGCATTTTCTTACGGAACAGGTCCATCAGACGGACATCAGTTCCTTTTCCTTGTTATCCAGCAGCTTATCCAGTTCCTTGCAGCTGTCGTCGGTCAGCTTCTGCAGGTCCTTCTCCACGATCTTCATCTCGTCCTCTGTGATCTCGGAGGCCTTCTGCTGCTTCTTGAAGTTCTCCAGAGCATCGCGGCGAATGTTGCGCACCGCCACCTTGCCCGCCTCAGTGTACTTGTGGATCTGCTTCACCAGATCCTTACGGCGCTCCTCCGTCAGCTGGGGAAAGGCCAGACGGATGCACTTGCCGTCGTTCTGGGGATTGATGCCCAGGTCAGACTCCTGGATGGCCTTCTCGATGCCCTTCAGGGCGGAAGCGTCCCAGGGGGTGATGACCAGCGTGCGGGGGTCGGGAGAACCCACAGACGCGATCTGCTGAATGGGCGTGGGCGTGCCGTAATAATCCACACTGATGCGATTCAGCACGGAGGCGTTGGCGCGTCCGGCACGCACGGTGTCGAAATCGCTGATGACTGCCTCGATGCTCTTTTTCATTTTGTCCTCGTAGACCTTATACTCGTCCTTCAACATAAGTTAAGCCTCCTTCACGATCGTTCCGATTTTTTCGCCGCGCAGGGCGCGGATGATATTCTGGGGGTCCTTCAGAGCAAACACCAGCACGGGGATGTGGTTGTCCATGGACAGGCTGGTGGCGGTGGAATCCATCACGGCCAGATGCCGCTTCAGCACCTCGTCATAGGTGATGGAGTCGAATTTCACGGCCGATGCGTTCTTGGCCGGATCGCTGTCGTACACACCGTCGATATTCTTGGCCAGCAGGATGATGTCGGCCTCGATCTCCGCCGCCCGCAGCACCGCCGCAGTGTCGGTGGAGAAGAACGGGCAGCCGATGCCGCAGCCGAAAATGACCACGCGGCCCTTCTCCAGATGCCGGATGGCCCGGGCCCGAATATACGGCTCCGCCACGGCGCGGATCTCCAGTGCCGTCTGCACCCGCACGTCCACGCCCTTCTGCTCCAGCACATCGGCCATGGCCATGCAGTTCATGGCAGTGGCCAGCATGCCCATATGGTCGGCGCGGGTCCGCTCGATGTGGCCCTCGCCGTCCTTCACGCCGCGCCAAAAGTTGCCGCCGCCGATGACGACGCCCACCTGCACGCCCATGTCCACACACTCTCGGATGACCTCGGCCACGCGGCCCATCACCTGAAAGTCCAGTCCGAAATGCTTGTCGCCTGCCAGCGCCTCGCCGCTGATTTTAATAAGTACCCGCTTGTATTTTGGCTGGTCCATCAAATTGCCTCCCGTTTTTTACTCCCTGCCGCCGGTCAGCAGGGGCGAACTTCCCCTTGTTGACCGATGGTGGTATTTTACCTTATTTCTCCGGTTTTGCATAGGGGGTAAAAGAAAAAATTTGTTTTTTCCCGCAGCCGGTGTATAATGTGAAAAACACCTGCGGGAGGAATGCATTTATGGATCTGCAGCACGTATTGGGCCGCACCTGGGCGGCGGAGGGCGCTACCGCCCTGCTGCCCCTGTATTTTCTGTCGGAGAAGGACGTGATCCTCATTGACACCGGCTACGCCAAGCTGGACCGCTCCGGTCTGACCCATCTCATCGATGACAACGGCCTGCGTCTGCGGGGCATCATCTGCTCTCACGCCCACTTCGACCACACCGGCAACGTCCGCTATCTCCAGCAGCGGTACGGCTGCCCCGCCGCCATCCAGCTCATCGAGGCCGGCATCTCCGTGAACCCCGACAGCTATCGGGCCAACTACGTGGCCCTGACCTACGGCAAGAGCCGCCAGCTGTTTCTGGAGGAATGCTTCACTGCCGATATCGTCATCGGGGCGGAGGACGACCATCTGGACCTGTGCGGCGCCCGCTTCGGCATTTTACAGCTCCCCGGCCACTCCGCCGGCCACATCGGCGTGGTGACGCCGGACGGCGCCGCCTACGTGGGCGACTGTCTCATCGACCACGACGAGATCGCCGCCGCCAAGCTGCCCACCAGCATGTTCATTGCCCGGGATCTGGAGAGCAAGGAGCATCTCCGCCAGCTGGACGCCCCCGCCTATATCGTGGCCCACAAGCAGGTGCTGACGGACCGTGCCGCCTTCGACGCGCTGATCGATGAGAACATCGCCTTCATCCACGCCAAGGAGCAGGAGCTGCTGGACGATCTCACCGATGGCATGACGTTCCCCGAGTGGATCGCCGCCTTCTGCCGCCGTGAGAACATCCGCACCCACAACGAGCTGAAGTTCAGCGTGGTGGAGCGTAACTTCTCCAACTTTGTGGCGTGGCTGACGGATTCCGGCCGCGTCACCGTCCAGCGGGAGTTTTGTGCCAAGCGCTATTATCACGCAGAAAGTCTGTAAAGAACTATCACTTTACATAGACTGCAAAGACAGGGTATGCCGTTCCGGCACGCCCTGTCTTTTGTCATCTCACTCGCGGTCGTCGGTAACGCCTGTCAGGTCCAGGGGCTTGCCGTCCCGCCACAGGCGCTCCAACCCGTAAAATTCCCGGGCCTCGTGGTTGAAAACGTGGACGGCGATGCAGCCGTAATCCAGCAGCACCCACGTGCCGCCGCGGTAGCCCTCGCGGTGCAGCGGATCCTCCCCCGCTTCCTCATGCAGCACCTTCTCCACGTTGTCCACCAGCGCATTGATCTGGGTGTTGGACGAGCCGGTAGCCAGCACAAAATAGTCGGCCAGTGTGGTCAGGTCGGCGATCTCCAGCGCCTGGATCTCTTTTCCCTTCTTATCGGACAGCGCACGCGCCGCCAGCAGTGCCAGTTCCTTGGGTGTTTTCATCGTATCCCTCTTTTCAATAAGTAGTCCCGCGCATCGCGGGTCAGATGGTGGACGGGGTTGCCCATCTCCTCCATCTCCTGTATGGTCATGCTCAGCCCCATAAGAAGGCCGTGGTCCAGATCCTCGTACACCGCCTGCCGCAGCGTGTCCACGCCGTCGAAGTCGCGGCTGGGCTCGATATAGTCTGCCAGATAGATGATCTTCTCCAGCAGCGTCATGTCCGGCTTGCCGGTGGTGTGATACCAGATGGCGTCGTACACCGCATCCTCCACGCCGAACACATCGCGGGCGATGGCCGCGCCGGTCTTGCTGTGCAGCAGCTTCAGCGCTTTCTGCTCCAGCTCGTCCAATTCGATGCCATACTGTGCGCACAGCGCCAGCTGCTCCGGCATATCCAGCTTCTTGGTGCAGTCGTGGAGCAGCGCCGCGATGCGCGCCCGGATCTCGTCACCGCCATAGCGGCGGGCCAGGCGCACCGCCTCCTGCTCCGTCCCCAGCACGTGGGGCATCCGCTTGGGCTTCAGATAGCTCAGTGCGATGGGCCGCAGTTCATCCGGCGTCAGCCCCGTCAGCGTTTTCTTCGTGCTGTACAGCCTCTCCCGCAGCACATAGCCGTATACGGCGGGGGGCAGCAGGTCCGCGCCGCCGCCCTGAGCCAGCGCCTGACGCACCTCCGTGGAGGACAGCTCCACTCCCTGCGGATTGGGGATGATGGTCACGTCCGCGCCGAATTCCCGCTCCAAAAATGCCTTCTGACGGGCAAAAACCGCCTCCTCACCATCTTTTCGGCGGCTGAATGCGCCGATGTGGGCCATGGACATCACCCGCTGCGGCTCCCGCCAGTCCTGCAAGGTCAGGAACATATCCGACCCCATCAGGAGCCACAATTCGTCCTCCGGAAACTGGTTCTTCATCATGCACAGTGTTTCCCACGAATAGCTGGGTCCTTCGCGCCGCAGCTCCACGTCCACCACCTCGGCTTTTTTTCCCAGCTCCGCCGTGGCAAGCACCGCCATATCCCGCCGCTGGGCGGGCGACGCCGCTCCTGCCGGCAGGGCCTTGTGGGGCGGGATAAACGTGGGGATCAGCAGCAGCCTGTCCAGCGCCAGCGTCTCCATGGCGGCCTGCGCCGCTGCGATGTGCCCGATATGGGGCGGGTCAAATGTCCCGCCGTAGATGCCGATTTTCAACTCTCTCACCCGCTTTCACAGGTATTTTTAATTTAAAAGTACCGATTCTCAAACCTGCGGCCTCTTGGCCTTCACCAGTTCGATCTTCCGCCGGCTCTTGTCGTGCTGCATGCGGTAAAGCACGAACTTGCTGCCGATGACCTGCACCACCTCGCAGCGGGCGGCCACAGCCAGCTGCTCCGCCGCCTCGCGGGCGGTGAGCATGGAGTTCTCCAGCACGCGGCCCTTGATGAGCTCGCGGGCCTCCAGCGCATCGCTGACCTGCTTGACCAGGTTGTCGCCGATGCCGTCCTTTCCCACCTGCACGATGGTGTCGATGTCGTTGGCCAGGCCCCGCAGCTGGGCCCGCTGTTTGCTTGTCAGTTCCATAGTTTACTTCTCCAAATGTTCGTTATTTGCCAGATACTCCTTCAATTCTGCCGCAAACTTCCGCAGAGCGTTGCCGCGGTGGGAGATGGCGTTCTTCTCCTCCGCCGTCAGCTGGGCGAAGGTCCTGCGCAGGGACGGCACCAGGAACACCGGATCGTAGCCGAATCCGCCGTCGCCCATAGGCGCAAACGCGATGGCGCCGTGGCAGTCGCCCTCCGCCGTCAGCACGTCCCCGTTGGGGAAGGCGCAGACAATGACGGTGTGGAAATAGGCGCTGCGATCCGTGGCGCCCCGCAGGTTCTGCAGCAGCAGACGGTAGCGGGCCGCGTCGTCGTCCAACCCGCCGTAGCGGGCGGAGTAGACGCCGGGCGCGCCGCCCAGCCAGTTGACGCACAGGCCGGAGTCATCGGCAATGGCCGGCAGGCCGCTGGCCTCCATGATGGCGTTGGCCTTCAGGGCTGCGTTCTCGGCGAACGTCTCCCCCGTCTCCTCCACGTCCACGTAGATGCCCAGATCCGCGGGCATCACCACTTCGATGCCCAGATCCGCCAGAACAGCCTGCATCTCGGCCAGCTTTCCCTTGTTATGGGAGGCAAGTACAAATTTCATCGCAGTATATCCCCCAGCAGTTCTTTCTGTTTCCGGATGAGTTCCCGATTTCCCTTGGCACACAGCTCCACCAGTGCCTGCTGCTCCTGTAAGGAGAAGGCGCGGCCCTCGCCGGTGCCCTGGATCTCGATGATCTCGCCCAGCTCGTTCATGATACAGTTCAGGTCCACCTGCGCCCGGCTGTCCTCGGAATACTGGAGGTCCAGCATGGGCGTGTCCGCCACGATGCCAGCGGACACGCCGGCCACGTAGTGCCTGATAGGCATACGGCCTATGTCGCCGTCCTCCACCAGACGGCGGCAGGCCAGCGCCAGCGCCGCAAAGCCGCCGGTGACGCTGGCGGTGCGGGTACCGCCGTCGCCCTGCAGCACGTCGCAGTCAATGGTGATGGTGCGCTCCCCCAGCAGGGCCATGTCCACCGCCGCCCGCAGGCTGCGGCCGATAAGCCGCTGGATCTCGGCGCTGCGGCCGGACAGCTTCAGCTTGTCCACGTCGCGGCGGCTCCGCTCCCGGTTGGCCCGGGGCAGCATGGAGTACTCCGCCGTGACCCAGCCGCGGCCCGGACGCACATGGGGCGGCACGCGGTCCTCCACCGAGGCGTTGCACAGCACCACCGTATCGCCGCAGCGGATGAGCACGCTGCCCTCCGCAAATTTCGTAAAGCCCGCCGTCATCTCCACGGGCCGCAGTTCGTTGTATTTCCGGCCGTCTGCTCGTTCCATCATCGCGCCCTCCTTACAGCAGTTCTCGGGTGAATTCCTTGGCGTCGAAGGGCCGCAGGTCTCCGATGCCCTCGCCAACGCCCACGAACTTCACCGGTACCTGCAGCTCCTGGGCAATGGCCACCACGATGCCGCCCTTGGCGGTACCATCCAGCTTCGTCAGGATGATGCCGGTAAGCCCCGCCGTCTCCTTGAACTGGCGGGCCTGGATAAGGCCGTTCTGGCCGGTGGTGGCGTCCAGCACCAGCAGCGTCTCCTTGGCGGCGTCCGGCACCTCTCGGTCGATGATCTTCCGCAGCTTGGCCAGCTCGTTCATCAGGTTCTGCTTGTTGTGGAGCCGTCCCGCCGTGTCGCACAGCACCACGTCCACGTTACGGGCCTTGGCGGCCTGCAGCGCGTCGAACAGCACGGCGCCCGGGTCGGCGCCCTCATGCTGGCGGACAATATCCACACCGGCGCGGTCTGCCCAGATCTCCAGCTGGTCGGCAGCGGCGGCGCGGAACGTATCACCGGCACACAGCAGCACCTTCTTGCCCTCACTCTTGTAGCGGGCGGCCAGCTTGCCAATGGACGTGGTCTTTCCCACGCCGTTGACGCCGATGATCAACACCACGCTCGGCTGGGTACTCAGGTCCATGGACGGGTCGCCCACGTCCAGCTTCTCCGCCAAAATATCGCGGAGAGCGTCCTTCACCTCGTCGGCGCGGCCCAGCAGCTTCTGGCTCACCCGCTTGCGCAGCTGCGCCACCGTATCGGCGGCGGTGGCCGCGCCGATGTCCGCCAAGATCAGCGCTTCCTCCAGTTCCTCGTAAAAGTCGTCGTCCAGCCTGTCAAAGGTCATGGACGCCAGCCATGCTTCCTTGAATTTCTTGAAAAATCCCATGTGGACCTCCTTATTTGATCTTCAGCTCCTTGGCCATGTCGTTGAGATTGATGGTGAGGATGCGGCTGACGCCCTTTTCCTGCATGGTCACGCCGTACAGCACATCGGCCTCCTCCATGGTGCCGCGCCGGTGGGTAATGACGATGAACTGGGTCTTACCGGCGATGCGCCGCATGTAGCGGGCGTACCGCACCACATTGGCTTCGTCCAGCGCCGCCTCGATCTCGTCCATGACGCAGAACGGCGTGGGATGTACCTTCAGAATGGCAAAGTACAGGGCGATAGCCACGAAGGCTTTCTCGCCGCCGGACAGCAGCGTGATGGTCTTGAGCTGCTTACCCGGAGGCTGCACCTTGATCTCGATGCCGCAGCTGAGGATGTCGTTCTCGTCCTCCAGCTCCAGCTGGGCCTTGCCGCCGCCAAACAGCTCCAGAAACGTCTCCTGAAAGCTCTCATTCAGCAGCTTGAACTGCTGGCCGAAGATCTCCGTCATCTGGCGGGTCAGCTGCTCGATGACGCCGTTGAGCTCCTCCTTGGCCTTTTCCACGTCGCTGCGCTGCTCCGAGAGGTAGGTATAGCGTCCGTTGACCCGCTCGAATTCCTCGATGGCCCCGATGTTCGGAGGGCCCAACGCTTTGATCTCGCGGTTCAGCTCCGCGATGCGGCGGGTGGCCTTGCTGACGCTCTCCAGCTCCACCCGCTGTTCCAGCGCGGCGCTGTGGCTCAGCTCGTAGTTCTCCCACAGCTTGTCCAGCAGCTGCTTTTCCTCCATGGCGCTGCTCTCCAGCTTCCGCTGGAGGCGGCTCTCCGCCTGGGTGGCGTCCAGCAGCGCCTCGTTGAGCTGACGGCCCTCGCGGCTGAACTGCTCGCGGCGGGCCTCCAGCGCCAGCTTGTCCTGGGCCAGCTGCTCCAGCTGCTGCCGCAGGGCAGACATCTGCTGCTGCAATTCGTCCAGACGGGTCTGGCGCTGGGCGATCTCTGCCGCCGCCTTCTCATTGTCGGCGCGGAACCGCTCCGCCAGCTGGTCGCGTCCGGCGCGGTCGGCGGCCATGTCCTCCTGCACGCGGCGCAGCTCCTCCGCGCCCCGCAGGGCCGTCTCCTTCTCTGCCAGCAGCGCCGCCTGCGCCGCCTTCTTCTCGCTGACCGTCTCGGCCAACCGGTCGCCGGCGTCGTTCAGGTCCGTCTGTCCAGCCAGCTTCTCCCTGGCCTGACGGCGCAGGGTCTCGGCATCGGACTCCGCCTGTTCAATGGCCGCCTGCACTTCCCTGATACGGGCTTCATCCTCGCTGTCGCGGCGGTCGAAGCCCGCCAGCTCCTGCTCCATGCTCTCGCAGCTCAGGCGCAGGCTGTCCAATAAAATGTCGTAGTGATCCTGGCGGGTCTGGAGGGTCAGTACCTCGCTTTCCGCCTTGTGCTGCTGGTCACGCGCCACCTGTAACTCGTATTCCGCCTTCTGCAGATCGCGCTGCAGGTCCTCCGCCTGCTGGGCGGCGGTGCAGAGCTGGGCGCGCATGCCGTCCTGTCTGGCTGTCAGACGCTCCAGCTCGTTGGCGCGGGACAGCACGCCCGCGCTGCGGCTGACGGAGCCGCCGGTCATGGAGCCGCCGCGGTTGATGACCTGACCGTCCAGCGTCACGATGCGGAAGCCGTTGCGAAACTTCCGCGCCATGGCGATGCCGCTGTCCAGATCCTCCACCACCACGGTGCGGCCCAGCAGGTTCCGGAAGATGTTGTCATATTGGGGATCATACGTCACCAGACGGCTGGCAACGCCCACAAAGCCGTATTCTCCGGCCACGTTGTCCCGCAGCTCCTCACCGCGGATGGCGGTAAGGGGCAGGAATGTGGCGCGGCCGCCGTCCCGCTGCTTCAGAAAGCCGATGGCGGCCTTGGCGTCCTCCTCCCGATCCACCACGATGTTCTGCAGTCCCGCGCCCAGTGCGATCTCCAGCGCCAGCGCGTACTCCTGCTTCGTGGTCATCAGGCCAGCCACAGGGCCGTGTACGCCCCGCAGGGCGTTCTTCTCCGCCGCCTGCATCACGGTCTTGACCGCCTTGGAGAAGCCCTCGTACTCCTTCTCCATCTCCGTCAGAAGGCGGATGCGGTCGTCCAGCGCGGCGGCATCCATGGTCAGCTTCAGCTTGGCCGCGGCAGCGTCCTCCGCTTTTTTGCGGCGGCTGTCCATCCGCAGGCTGTGGCCCTGGATGACATTCTCCGCCGCCTGGGCCTCCTCCTGCGCATCCCGCAGGGCGCGGCGGTTCTCTTTGCTCTCTTTTTCGCTGTTTTCCAGCTTTTCCCGCGCCTCGGCCAGTTCCTGTCCCACCGTCTGGCGGCGCTGGGCGATCTCGGCGGCGCCGGCGGTAATGGCGGACAGCTTCGCCCGCCCGTCGGCGGCGGCGGCCACGGCCATGGCCTCCTGCGCCCGCAGGGTCTCCACATCCTCCGCCGCGTCCTTGGCGCTGTCGGCCAGCTCCTGAGCCTGACGCAGCAGCTCGTCGAGCTGCTCCTGCATCCGGGCCATCTGCCGGTCGATCTCCGCCACGCGGGCCAGCTTGCCGTCGACCTGGCTCTGTATGCCGCTGCGGCGGCTGTCGCTGTCGGCCAGCTCCTGCTCCAGCCGGCGCAGGGACTCCTCGTTGTGGGCCACGCCGGTGCGCAGCACCGCCATGGCGGACTCCTCCTCACCGGCGGCGGTCTCCAGCCCGCTGACCTTGGCGCGCAGGGCCTCGGCGTCCATATCGTTCTGCCGCACCTGCTGACCGCAGCGCTCACCCTCCTCGTAGGAGACGTCCAGCGCGATCTGGGCCTTGCGGCACTCCTCAGCGGCCAGCTCCGTGTCCGCCTCCAGCTTCACCTTGGCAGCGCGGATATTTTGCAGCTGCTCCAGCCACACGGAGATCTCCAGCACGCGCAGCTCGTCCCGCAGCACCAGATACCTCTTGGCCGTCTCCGCCTGCTTGCGCAGAGGCTCCACTTGTAATTCCAGCTCGGCGATCTTATCGTTGATGCGCACCAGATTCTCCTGGGTGCGCTCCAGCTTGCGTTCCGACTCCTCCTTGCGGTGGCGGTACTTGCTGATACCCGCCGCCTCCTCAAAGATCTCACGGCGCTCGCCGCTTTTTACGGACAGGATCTCGTCGATCTTGCCCTGTCCGATGATGGAATAGCCCTCGCGGCCCATGCCGGTGTCCATGAACAGCTCGTTCACGTCCTTGAGCCGCACGGACTGCTTATTGATGTAATACTCCGACTCGCCGCTGCGGTAGTAGCGGCGGGTGACCGCTACCTCCGCCTCGTCGCGGGCAGGAAAAATGTGCTCCGTATTATCGATGACCAGCGTCACCTGGGCGAAGCCCATCTGGTTCCGCGTCTCCGTACCTCCGAAGATCACATCCTCCATCTTGGCGCCGCGGAGCTGGCGGCTGTTCTGCTCGCCCATGACCCAGCGGATGGCGTCGGAGATGTTGGATTTGCCGGAGCCGTTAGGCCCCACGATGGCGGTGATGTCCTCGCCGAAGTCCAGCACCGTCTTATCGGGAAACGACTTGAACCCCTGAATTTCCAGCGCTTTTAGATAGATAGGGCTCACCCCTTTCGCAATTGCATACTATAACCAAATTAGTATACAACGGAAGCCCTCTATTTTCAAGAAAAAACCGTGAACGCCGCCGAAAAAAATGCAAAACGTGGAGGGGACGGCCCGCCGCCCCCTCCACGCCCTATTCCTCCCGCCGCCGATCCATCTGGCGGTACAGACTGTCCAGCGCATCGGATAACCCACCCACGTGGTCGATGATGCCCAGCGTCACCGCCTCCTCGCCGTACAGCACGGTGCCCACATCGTTGGCCATATCGCCGGAGGCCAGCATCAGCTGACGGAAACGGTCCTCGCTGATGTGGCTGTGGGCCGCCACGAACTTCACGATGCGCTCCCGTATCCGCTCGAAGTAGCGGTATGTCTCCGGCGCGGCGATGACCGTACCGGACATGCGCACGGGGTGGATGGTCATGGACGCGGTGTGGGCGATGAACGTCTCCTTTCCGCACACCGCCAGCGGCACGCCGATGGAGTGACCGCCGCCCAATACCAGCGTCACCGTGGGCAGGCGCATCCCCGCTACCAGCTCCGCGATGGCAAGACCTGCCTCGATATCGCCGCCCACCGTGTTCAGAAGCAGCACCAGTCCGTCCACCTCGTCCGACTCCTCCAGTGACGCCAGCAGCGGCAGCACGTGCTCATATTTGGTGCTTTTCGTATTGTTGGGCAGCACCATGTGGCCCTCCACCTGCCCCACGATGGTGAGACAGTGTACCGTGCCATGGCGGTTCTTCACCACGGTGGAACCCATGTCCACGATCTGCTGCGTGGCCTGCGGGGACGGCTCCTGCTCCTGGCCTCCCTCCGACGACGCCTTTGCTCTGCTTGTCTCGTCTGTCATGCTCCGCGCCTCCCTTTCTCCGGTAGGATGCGCAGGAGAGCATTTTTTATCCCCGACTGCGCAAAAAGAGACGCGCATTTGAGACGGGATTTTGTGGCTGCCCACAGGTTTGTCGTCCGCGCTCCCGCATACCTCCAGAAAAGGAATGTGTGTAAGGGACATCTTTGCCGGTTTTCCCCTGCGCGTTCAATCAGGAGCCGCCGTTGGCAGCTCTGATTTTTACTTTGCAAAAACCGGCAGGCATCAAAAGAGAGCCACCCAAAGGGTGGCTCTCTTTTGGTGCCTCGTCGGGGATTCGAACCCCGGACACCCTGCTTAAAAGGCAGGTGCTC
>ERZ835980.1106-NODE-1106-length-32058-cov-7.423929_pt1 | contig 32058 bp, 28 predicted proteins | sample MGYA00519943_ERZ835980 | MGnify/ENA primary metagenome ERZ835980 (study PRJEB31850, sample SAMEA3708791) | human gut metagenome | biome: human gut; feature: human-associated habitat; material: faeces | place: China | collected 2014 ... | reverse complement strand
TTGTCCAGCACGACGCAGCAGGCGTCCACCGCCGCCATCGGAAGCATCGTCACGTTGTTCACCTCCTGTCTGACCAGGAAGAACGTAATCTGGTCGCCATACTCATAGAGACCGTTGTTCTGCACCACGGCGTTCGAAAACTCCTTTACCGTCGTCTCGTCCGTGATAGCCAGGTTGCCCAGACTGATGTCCGTCACGGCCTGGTTGCCCTTCCCGTTGATCTTGATCGACTTGATGGAACCGTGCGTCACCTCATAGGGTGCCACGATGCTTGCCCCCGCCTGGGCCTCCTGCTTGGTGAGATAGACCGGAGCCTTGCCGAGATTCGCCGAAACAAACTTGTTGTAGTCGCTGCGTCCATTGCGAGCACCGCCGAAGGCGAGCTTCAGATAAGGCGTCAGCACCTGATACATACGAATGACGTTCGTCCACTTCATGCGCTGTTTCTGCTGACCATTGGTCTTCGCGTTGGTCGTCTGGGTGATCTTCTCAGACACGACGGTCTGACCACCGTTCTGCTTGAAGGTAAAGCTACCTACTGAACCCTGGAGTTTGGTTAAGATACCATTGAGTCTTGCCATAATTGTAAAGTTTTAAAAATTTGAAAATGTTTTGAGTTGGGAGCATTCTCCCTTGTTTCTCCCTTGCTTCTTCTATTGTTTCCGTATCGTTTCCGTATTGTTTCCGCTTCCGGAAGCGAGAACGATAGGAGAACGATAGGAGGACGATACGAGAACGATACGGGATTGATACGAGATCGATACGGAAACGATACGAGACCGATACGTGACCGATTTGTTTAGCCGCTGTTCTGCGGACTTGGTGGGACTGCGATTTTGTTTCATTGCCTTGAAAGTTTTTGAAGTTGATAATGATTCACTTTGTCAGCTGCGTTGCTGATAACGTCTGCTGAAGACGCCTGCAAAATTACGAAATGGCGCAACCGAATGCAAATCCATTCATAACCGTTTACAATCCGTTTACAATCCATTCATAATCCGTTCATAACCGTTCACAAAATGCGGCATAACGCATGAAAATCCTTGTGGAGTTCTTCTCGTGTTGTTTACCCTTCGGCAAGCCGTTTTGTGTTCCGCATGGTTCCACCCTTCCATGTCTCCCAACACGTTTTCTACGGATTTTTACTTTAAAATTTGCCGTTGTCATAAAAATCCCATACCTTTGTAAAAAATCAAAGTTATGCGAAATTCAGAAGAACGATCCTATCGCGATATTAAGAACTCATTGGATACTGCAAAAGCCGAAGGTCGCGCTGAAGGTCTTGTTGAAGGTCGTGCTGAAGGTCGTTCAGAAACTCTTGTTGAGGTCGCCAAAAACCTCTTGTCAATTGGCACCCCCATTGATAGTATCATGAAGACGACGGGCATGACCGAGGAAGAAATCAAATGTTTGATGTAGCATCTCTTCCCAGTACCAATAGGAAACATATCCCCATTCGAGTGGCGGCATAGCGCAGAGCGATACTGCGATGGGGAACAATGTTGTATTACTGTCCGAATGACGGAAAAGTATTAACGACAGATTAACGTCCGATTAACGGCGATTAATGTGACAAATGCTGGCGGCTTGCCCGCCGAAAATCTAGCTTCATGTATTCTCTATATGAAAGCTGCAAGATGAACAATTTGAATTTTGGTAGGTACATAGAGGATATCCTTACCCGCATGAAAGAAGGGGATAAGGACTATCGGGCTATGCTTCCATGTTTCTATGTTGAGAAAACAAGCGAGGTGATGGGGTGCGCTTAGGTTCCCCTTCGCCCTAAAAGCGATAGTAATTCTTTTTTTAAAAAAACATATATGCGTAACTGCTTGAAAAATAGTGGGGACGCTGTATTGGTGATATATTATAGAGTTACCACTTATATAAATGGTCATGCCCAGAAATGATCACAAATAAAAAACTATGGCAAAAGTATTATCAACAAGTAGTCAACTTAGAACGGGCTTATATAAAACTAGTACTTCATTGTTTTTTACGCCAAGTAAGTTGTTTGTTGCACAAATGACAGAACTCTTTGATGAAGTATGGCCTATGGTGACAGCATTGAAAATGCTTCGTTGGCAAGTTAAAGGCTATTATGAGGAATACTGTATAGAAAGTAATGGTAGACTAAGCCAAAAATTTGTTGAAAAAGAAGATGTGACAAATAGGCCCAACCTATACCGCACGTGTATAGAGGAGTCTTGGGAAAGTACTGAGTATCGAATAGCTAAGAATCTTTTAATCAACGTATTTGCATGTTACGAAGGATGGGTGTCAAGCATTCTTAAACTATTCGTACTTGAAAGCTCGAAAAGTAAACCTTCGTTTTCTAAGTGTTTAGAATATAGAGTAAAAGATCGTCAAAAGTTACTTAGTACTGAAATACGAGGAGGTAATTCAAAACTAATTAAAGCATTTTATGATGTTTATAAAAACAAAAGCAAACATTACAATCCTTCTTTTTTAGACAATTGGTTTTTCTATTATAATTATTTCAAACAGTGTCGAAATACGATTATACATAATGGCGGGCAGACAAGACAAGAGGTAATCGACGCGTATATTCAAATTCAGCACCTTACCGAAAAAGATTTAGACGTTCTAGAGTTGCCACAATCATTCCCAGCTAAACTTAACGAACCAATACGACTTTCTTTACGTGGTGTTGTGGGCTTTTCACAACTGGTAATTAAAATCGTCTCAACTATGGATGTTGAACTAATTAGGGCAGAAAATGCAGATAAGTATTTTGCAAGTAGAATACTGGAGGAAGTAAAGGGACCCCAGACATTGTCATCCGATGATAGTAAAAAATGGAAACAAGTTTGTTCATTAGTATCAAAGGGACGGTTTCAAAAGCCATCGGATGTACGCTCAGCTTATGAAGTATTGAAAACTACTCGCGTGGTCTTTTGATTTCTAACGGATAGGTTGTCATATATAAAGCAAATATTGGAAATTATAACCTTTTGTTTTTTACTATACAATGATGAATCAACAGCAAATCAATGAACTTAGCCATGCTTTTCAAAAAGAGTCATTTGCAAAGATGATAAAGGCTTATATTCGCCAGCAAGTACCAGAACCTCAAGCAAGCATTTACTGCAAGCAGTTTGATGATATCAAAAACATTGCAGACTTTTTTGAGCATCTAGCAAAACTGTCGAGAGGATAATCTTGATTTCCACAGTAACGTATATGGGCACATGCGAACTGAGTGTAGGGAAAAGTATTTACGACAGATTAATGTTCGATTAATGGCGATTAATGTGAAAACCCTTGGCAGCGTGCCTGCCAACCATCCTTACAATGTAGAAACTTGTTCCATTAGAAGGTAAATGTCCAAAAATGTACTTGTGTTTTGACAAGAACGTTCGGGCATTCTTGTTCCGCTGCAAAGCGGAAGGGACCACTATGGAATTTCAATTAATTCCTTTTGTGCTAATCAAAGTGCTCCATACAGGCAATTCTTATGCGTGTTTCAAAAAGCATGACAATATGAACCGTCCCATGGTATGACAGAAGAAGAACTACATAACTTTTGTAAATTCTTGTATTCGCAAGTTCAGTCCAAGGATGAAGAGATAAGCCGCCTTACTGCCAATATTAAACAGTTGACGGATGAGGTTCGTTTGTCTCGTCTTCAACAGCAAGCATACAATGATAAAAACAAGGTGTTAGGAGCCACCCATTCTGAAAAGTTGGATGTTGTGCTTCAGCAATTACAAGAAACCAAACAAGAGCTTGCCAATACGAAGAGAAGGCTGGAAACTGCTGAGACCCTGTTGGCTGATACCAACGAGAGAAATCATCAGTTGGAAGCTGAGCGAAAGAAGAATGCTAAGGAACGCAAGGCCTTGGAGGATGAAATAGTTCTACTTCGTGCCGATCTTTGTAATGAGAATACGAGCCTGCAGTTTCGTCGTTCAGTGGAATCGGAAGTGTTCAAGAAGCATTGAAATCGGCAATGAACAGCATTTGTCTAGACAAACAAGCAAGTAGGAGTCTCGTCCGGGCAGTACTTTAAGGCTTTGCTCAAGGCTGAGAAATCTGCTAAAGCGGACGACGAGAGCTTGTTTCCGATGACAATTAGTTTGGATTGATGTATTTCTTAGTGAAAGAAAGTTGAAAATGAAATTTGCGGGCTTTGCAAAAAGCCTGCAAATAAAGGTGTTGCGGCATTTTTGTACGCTTACGTAAATAATAATTGCATACTATAATTGATAAAAAAATGAAGTTGATACTATCTACTGAAAATGCTTTTCAAACAATAAAGTTGAGAGAGCAGATTATAAAAGCTTTAAAGGGGGAATTAGTTAATATAAAAATTGATACATGGGCATATACAAAGTCTAATGAAAACTACGATATAATTTATCATAATCCATCTCAATATGTAGATGCACCAGATAAGAATGTCTTGTTTAATTTAGAAGTAGATGATTCTATTGTACAGTTTACCATTGTATGGTGGGCAAAAAATCCAGAACCATCTGAGGAGATTAAGTGTTTACATGTTGGTAGATTGACAGAAATGCTCTTGCGATATTTTCGAGGGGAGTATATCAAACTAAGTGTTATTGATTAATTTGCTAGGAGTATGGCAGTAAGTATGGATAGTGTAGGTGATATAAATCCAAAGTTGTCAGAAATAGTAATAAATCTTGATAACTTTATTGAGAATATTAATTGTTTGCGAGAATCTTTTAATTATAGCGATATAATGCTTAGACAGCAGAAGATTTCTAGTTTAAATGCTTATAATAAGTTTGTTACTACTTATCGTGTTCAAGATGAAAATGAAAATAAATCTATCGTCATACCTAATGAAAAATTAAGAGAGTTTCATAAATTGAGCAAGAAAAAGGATCGAGCAGAGAAAGCTTCAGAATTAATTCCTCCTACATATATTATATCTTTGGTTTCACTTTTTGATTCCTTTTTAGCGGGTCTTGTAAGGTGCGTCTATAATTTAAAGCCAGACTTATTATTGGATAGTCAGCAATTATTTACTTATCGAGAAATTGTAAAATATGACACTACTAGGGAAGTAAAAAAAATAATCATAGACAATACTATAGACAAACTATTTAGAGATTCACACAAAGAACAAATTAAATGGTTTGAAAAAGCTTTTGAAGTGAACACTTTAAAAAAGTTTGCAGGGTGGGGAGATTTTATAGAATTAACAGAAAGACGAAATCTCTTTGTTCATGCCGAAGGCATTGTTTCTGGGCAATATCTTGAAGAATGTTCAAGAAATGATTATAAATTAGATAACATTAATATTGGACGTAAATTAAAAGTTGATAATGGGTATTTTGAAAAATCATATAGCTTGTTATACGAAATGGCAATTATGTTGACCCAAATATTGATTAATAAACTTTATTTAGGCAACGAGAAGTTTTCTACCGACACGAGTGTTCGTGATAACATTTTTATAAACAATGTATATGAACTTATATGCGAAGAACACTTTGATATAGCGATTAATGTATCAAAGTTTGCTATTGACAAAGCATTTAAGCGAAACAATAAAGATAAAACTTTTATCGAGTTAAATTTAGCTCAAGCATATAAATGGTCTGGTAAGGAAAAAGAATGCAAGGCTATTTTGCAAAATTTAGATACAAGTGCAATGAATACTGACTTGCAGATACCCAAAAAGGTATTAGAGGAAGAATACGATGAAGTATATTCTATGATGAAAGCTCTAGGGAAAGGTAGTAAAATACTGACAAAAGAAGCCTATAGGGAATGGCCTATATTTAGGGATATAAGAAAGCAAACAAAATTCGAAGAAACTTTTGAAGCTATATTTGGGGAAGCATTAGTAATTAATGATAATTCTGATACTGCAGATATTGAAGATATTAAAGATGGTGCATTAGCAAATGTTACTAAGCAACCTTGTAATGGATAGCGTGTAGTCGCTTTAGATGGTTCTAACTCATATTTTTAATCTCTGTTTTGGAGCGATAAAAAAGAATTAAAATTTTAGTCAAATCAAGATGTACTCCCCATTAGCATGAGTTGGTGGAGGGCAAAACCTCCTATGCTTGTCTCAAAAAAGGCAAAGACAATGCCGCCGTGCAAAGTTACTGCTTTATTTGTGACCATGCAATACGGTGTTCACCGAATGCTTACAAAGTAACCGTCTTGAGCATGTGGGGCACTTTGCTGCTGATTAACTATAGAAAATATTTTGCAATGTTCAATTTAGATAAATTCATCGCTGACTATGTGATTAACCGTCCTGTCAGTATGTTTGCCAAGGATATCGAGGCGAACAAGGAAACTCTTACTCAGGAAATAAAGGGTAAGAAGGTGTGTGTGATAGGTGGAGCGGGATCCATTGGATCCTCGTTCATCAAGGCCGTGCTGCGTTTTGAGCCTAAGAGCGTGGTGGTGGTCGATCTCAACGAGAACGGGCTGGCGGAGTTGGTTCGTGACGTTCGAAGCACGGAGGGGCTCTATGTGCCAGATGAGTTCCGTTGTTACACGCTCAACTTCTCTGACCCAATTTTTGAGCGTATCTTCCGTGAGGAGAAAGGCTTTGATATTGTAGCCAACTTCTCTGCGCATAAACATGTGCGCTCCGAGAAGGATAAGTATAGCGTTCAGGCCCTTATCGAGAACAATGACATTAAGGCAAAGAAACTGATGGATTTGCTTTGTGTGTTCCCGCCTAAGCATTTCTTCTGCGTCTCTACCGATAAGGCGGCAAATCCTGTGAACATCATGGGGGCCAGCAAGCGAATCATGGAAGACTTGGTAATGGCATACAATGAGCATTTCAAGGTGACAACCGCTCGTTTTGCCAATGTAGCCTTCTCTAACGGTTCTTTGCCCGATGGTTGGATTCATCGCTTGCAGAAAAAACAACCATTGGCAGCACCTTCCGATGTAAAGCGTTATTTTGTATCTCCTGAAGAATCTGGTCAGATTTGTATGTTGGCTTGTATTCTTGGTAATGGCGGTGAGGTATTCTTCCCAAAGTTGGGCGAAGAGCAGATGCTGACCTTCTCTTCTATCTGTGATGACTTTGTCAAGGCAGAAGGATTCAAGAAGGTAGAGTGCAAGAACGACCCAGAGGCAAAGAAATACGCTGCCGATATGGATTACGATAGCGAAAACTATCCTGTGGTTTACTTTAAGAGTGATACTACTGGCGAGAAAGCTTACGAGGAATTCTATGTTCCTGGAGAGAAGATAAACATGGAACGATTCTCTGCGCTTGGCGTAGTTGAAGAAACCACCCGTCGCCCCATGTACGAGGTTGAGGCTTTCTTCAAGGAACTGGAAGAAATCTTTGCTGAGCCAAATTTCACCAAGGCTGAAATCGTGACATCAATCAAGAAGTTTATACCTAACTTCGAACATGAGGAAAAAGGAAAAAATTTAGATCAAAAAATGTAAATAATATGTATGGATTTACAATACTCAAAGGGGTAACGCCATATAACCAATCAGAGAGAACCCTCTCATTTTCAGATTGTGTTTGTGTCAATAATATGATACACAAGTTTGAAGGTGATAAAATATTTACAGAAACAGATGGGTATATCGTAATATTGGATGGGATAACACTCAATAAGACAGATTTATGTAAGGGTAAATCATGGTATGAGACAGTTATACAATTGTACGAATCTTATGGGGATTCATTTTGTTCTTATCTTAGAGGGTGTTTTTGTGGGGCTATCTATGATAAAAAGAAAGATAAATGGGTTGTTTTTACAGATCACCTAGGGCAAAGATATATTTATTACTATGTGAAAGAAGGAATACTTATATGTTCTCCTATGATGTCAGAGATATACAATAATTTACGAGCAAATGGAATTGTATATCATATGGATAAAAAAGCTCCGTATATGATTTTAACGTATGGCTATATGCTTGAGGGCTATACACTCTGCGAAGAAGTAAGAAAAATACAACCAGGATGTTATATTACCTATGAAAAATGTCAGGTTACGGAACATAATTATTATCAATTAAAAAACGATCCTAACAATCTTACTGAAGAGGAGTGTATTGAAAAACTAGATGCACTTTTTAGAAAAGCAGTTGCTTTGCAGTATAACAAGGACAAGGAATATGGCTATAAGCATATTTGCGCACTATCCGCAGGTTTGGATTGTAGAATGACCACTTTTGTTGCTCATGAACTTGGCTTTACTCGTCAAATGAATATTACCTTTTCTGAAAGTGGGTTTTCTGACGAATATGTTCCAAAGAAAATGGCACGAGCCTTGAAGCATGAATGGATGTATAAAGCCCTTGATAATGGTATGTGGCTTTATGAAGTTGATAAAATTACTAGAAGTACATGTGGAAACGTTCTCTTTATGGGAGTTGCTCATGGGGACAGTCTTTTCAGATATATGAATTTCTCAGAGCTTGGTATGATTCATAGTGGTCAGTTAGGAGATGTAACAATAGGAACACATATGAAAGATTATAATGAGAAGTTTGAACCAGGAGAAGGTGCTTACTCTGTAAAATATATCAAATATTTAGATTTTGAATACCAAAATCCATACCCAAATAAGGAAATAGGCTCTTGGTACAATAGATATCTTAATGGCGCCATTAATGGTCAACAGAATGAATATAACTACACTGAAACCTTTTCACCTTTTACGGATTTGGATTTTTTGGAGTTTTGTCTTTCAATACCTGTAAAGTATAGATACAATCATCATATTTACAAAAAGTGGATTGTAAAAAAATATCCTCTTGCAGCAAATTTCGAGTGGGATAAGTTAGGTGCAAAACTAACTGCTCCATGTATTACTATTAATAATACACAGATTGCACTTTTATCATCTCCTAGCAGATTGTTTAGAAAGGTTTTGGTTAAGTTTGGAATTGCTCCCGAGTCTTTCAAAAAAGGAATGAATCCTATTGCCTCTTATCTTAAAACAAATAAAGAGTTATCAGATTATTTAGATTCATATTATGATAATTTAAATGTAATAGAAGATGTAAGGTTGCGCAATATTCTAAAAGATATAAAGGAAAATGGTAATTCTTTAGAGAAGAATCAGGCAGTGTCATTGTTGGCTGCTGCAAAAATGTATTTTAATTAAATTTATTTCTTATGACAAATTATAAATCAACTATAGATTTCATAAAAGCAGTTTTTGGCAATCAGGACTTTACTCCATTGGCAGTTCCTGTTTTTGCAGGTAATGAAAAGAAATATCTTAATGAGTGTATCGAAACTACCTTCGTTTCATCAGTAGGTAAGTTTGTGGATCGCTTCGAGGAGGATATGGCAAAATACACAGGTGCAAAGAAGGCTGTTGTGTGTGTAAGTGGTACTAATGCTTTGCATATGAGTTTGCTTCTTGTTGGTGTAAAGCAAGATGATGAGGTTCTTACACAGGCTCTTACATTTATTGCTACATGTAATGCGTTGAGCTATATCGGTGCACATGCAGTGTTTATTGATGTAGACCGGTCTACAATGGGACTTTCTCCAGATTCTTTGAAGGCATGGCTTCATAAGAATGCTGAAGTACGTAAGAATACTCGTAAGGGGGAACTTCCAAAGAGTAGAGATTTTGCTTTTGAAGAAGATGACTTGGCTTGCTATAACAAGAATACTGGTCGCCGTGTAAAGGCATGTGTTCCTATGCATTCTTTTGGGCATCCAGTTCGTATTGATGAGATTGCAGCTATCTGTAAAGAGTGGCATATAGAACTTGTAGAGGATGCAGCTGAGAGTATTGGCTCAACTTTCAAGGGACAGCATACTGGTACTTTTGGTAAGATTGGTGCTATTAGCTTCAATGGTAATAAGACCATTACTACTGGTGGTGGCGGTATGATGCTTTTTAATGATGAAGAGTTGGGAGCATACGCAAAGCATATAACCACACAGGCAAAGATGCCACATCGTTGGGAGTTCCGTCATGACCATATTGGTTACAACTATCGTATGCCTAATATCAATGCTGCAATGGGTTGTGCTCAGTTGGAGAATATAGAAAAGTATGTGGAAAGCAAGCGTAAGGTCGCTGCTGAATATGAGGAGTTCTTCAAGAATGTACCAAATATCGAGTTTTTCGTAGATTCCCCAAATACTATTTCTAACTATTGGCTCAATGCTGTTATCTTGAAAGATAAGGAGGCACAGATTGACTTCCTTTCCCAGACGAATGATAATGGTGTAATGACCCGCCCAATTTGGGAGCTGATGAATCGTTTGCCAATGTTTGAGAATTGTGAGAACGATGGTTTGGAGAATACAATCTGGTTTGCCGATCGTGTAGTAAACATACCTTCAAGCGTACGTCCAGAAGATCTTTAATTAACTATTCAATTAGAAATTATTATATGAATAACATATCGAAAATTGAGAATAAAATCATCAGCATTAATGATTCCGTTATTTCGGCATTGAAGCAGATGGATGGTCAACGTACTAAACTTGTGTTTGTATTTGATGGGGACAAATTCGATGGAATTCTCACCATAGGTGATATTCAAAGGGCTATTATTCGTCACACAAATTTATCTGATCCTGTTTCAACTATTCTAGTAAAGGATAAAATCTATGCTTCGGAGAATGATACTTTGGAACATATAAAGTCGGTTATGTTTAATGAACTGATTGACTGCATGCCTGTATTGAATGATGTTGGTGAGATTGTCGATGTGTTATTCTGGCACGATGTCTTTTCTGAGAAGGTAGAGGAGAATCGTCCAAAGATTAATCTGCCAGTAGTTATTATGGCAGGTGGTAAGGGAACACGTTTGAAGCCTATTACAAACGTGATTCCCAAGCCTCTTGTGCCCGTAGGTGACAAGACTATTCTGGAAGTGATTATGGATCAATTTGAAAGCATTGGTTGCCATAAATTTTATATGTCAGTCAACTATAAAGCTGATATGATGGATTTTTATCTTTCACAGCTAGATCATAAGTATGATATTGAGTTTTTCATGGATGACAAACCTCTTGGAACAATTGGTAGTGTTTCGCTTTTGAAGGGAAAGATTACAACTCCATTCTTTGTGAGCAATTGTGATAGTATAAACGAGCAAGATTATCGTGACGTGTATGATTATCATGTTAACAACCATAACGATATGACTATTGTAACTATGGTGAAAAATTTCAAAATTCCTTATGGAGTTATCGAGACTGGCGAAGATGGTCTGATGCTTAGTCTGAAGGAAAAACCCGAACATACCTATATGGTCAATACTGGTGTCTATATCCTCAATCCTGAACTTATTGACGAGATACCTGAAGGTGAATTCTTCCATATAACACACTTGATGGAGAAAGTAAAAACACGGGGGGGGCGCGTCGGATGTTTCCCCGTTAGTGAAAATGCATGGAAGGACATGGGGGAATGGCCCGAGTATTTGAAAATGATTAAAGTGTTATGATGTTGGAACAGTAAAGATAGGATGGATAATAAAAAAACTGTAATATCAGGAGCAAAATGGATGTCAATATCTACCATTGTATCATCGTTGGTTGTTGTATTGAGATTATCAATTTTAGCGCATTTTCTTGAAAAATCGGATTTCGGAATAGTTGCTATTTTAACATTTATCCATGGATTAACAATCATGTTCTCTGATATGGGATTTGCAACTGTGGTTTTGCATAAGCAGGATTTGAAAAAAAGTGAATTTGCAAGTTTGTTTTGGGTGCAAATGCTTATTTATTCAGTTTTGTATTTCTTAATGATATGTTTGACACATCCTATTGCTGTTTTTTATTCAGAACCGTTGTTGCATGTATTATTGCCACTTTCTTTAATAGATTTGTTTTTTACAGCATTTGGCAAATTATATGAAGCTGTTTTACAAAAAAAATTTCAATTTAAAATAATAGCAGTACGTAATATCACATCAAATATTTTTTCTCTTTTATTGGCGGTTGTTATGGCAATAATGGGTTGTGGTATATATACTTTGGTTTTTTCTACTTTATTTGGAACTCTTATTTTAGCTATTTGGAATTTTATTATTGGGCAAAAACATATAAAACTACAGTTCCATTGCTCAATTAAAGAGATTTCTCCTCTTGTTAAAATAGGTTTATACCAAACAGGAACTTCAATTGTGGATTATTTTTGTTCAAAACTTGATGTTCTTATTATAGGAAAAATGCTTGGAATGGAAGCACTTGGTGTATATAACTTATGCAAAGAACTTATTTATAGATTTATATTAAGCGTTAATACTATAGTAAACAAAGTAATGTCTCCAGTATTCTCAAAGATCCAAGATGATACAGACAACTTAAGAAAAAGCTATTGTACTACGCTATCAAAATTAACTAGTTTGTCATTTGCAGCATTAACATTAATAGCATCTTTAAGTTCACAAATTATGTCTGTCTTATATGGAAATTCATATCAAGAATCCGGACTTTTAACTGCTTTATTGGCATGTGTTGCTATGGGTACTGCAGTGGGTAATCCAGTTTCTTCTATTATTATAGCTTCAGGTAGAACAGATTTAACATTCAAATATGTTTGGATAAGAGCTTTGTATACAGCTCCTTGTATATATGTGTGTTCTCAGTATTCAATTTACGTGGTAGCAATAGGCCAGATATTATTAGCTGGATTGGATTATATCTTCCAAACTATAATTGAAGTAAAACCAGTATTGAAAATTACATTATATAGGCTTACATCAACATTTTATAAACAGGCATTAATATCTTTGTTTTTAGGAATAATTGGATATGTGGTATTTTCAACTAATCCCTTTAATATAGGCATGTCTATGCTTCAATTGACTGTATACGCGCTCATAATGATTAGTGTTTATGTTATAATATATGCAATGTTTATTAAAGATGAATTTATATCATTTATGGTATTAGTGAGAAATTTAAGAAGAAAAAATAATAAGTAATATAATAATTATGAAGATATTATTAATAGGTAACTTGTGTGATGATAAGTGGATTGGCAGCCTTATTAGAAATTTAAAAGCAAAAACCAATATAGAAATTGATTTTTTTCACGTTTCTGCATTGGTAAATTATTTTTCAGATGCATCTCAACTTTGTGACAACGTGTACTCAGCAACAAGATGTTTCCCTTCTTTTTTGTATAAGATACCTAAGTTGGGACTGTTGCTTTCATTGGCAGATGTTCCAATTTCTTTGAATAAATTTTTAAAAAGTAAGGCTAATGAGAGATTTTATGATATAATTAATATTCATTATCCCCAAAATAAAGTGCTACGTTGTTGGAAAAATTTAAAGCATATTACAAAAGCAACTGTGATAACTCCTTGGGGTTCTGAAGTATTAAGAATCTCAACTTTTGCACAGAAAATAATGGCAAACTATATTACTCATTATGATTATGTGATGAGTAGTGATAATCCAAGATTCAAAAGTCAGATGCAATCTATTCTCCGTATTCCGGCAGAAAAATTCTTACAATGTGATTTTGGTTCGGAAATGATAGATGAATTGTGTAAATCAACTATATCAAAATCAGAAGCCAAATCTCATTTTGGTATTGATAATCAATATACCATCGTTTGTGGTTATAATGCTGGTATTGCACAAAATCATATAAAAATAATAGATGCCATTGCGCAAGTTAAAGACAAATTGCCAAAGAATATTATGATTGTTCTACCAATGACGTATAATATCAATCATTCATATATGGCAGAAGTAGAGCGTAAATTGATAGGTTATAAACTTAATTATATTATATTAAAAAAATATCTATCAAATGCAGATATGGTCTGCCTACGTAAATGTGCTGACATGTTTGTGCATGCCCAAAATACAGATGCAAACTCTGTTTCTTTAGCAGAACATCTTTTGTGTGACAATGTAGTTGTCAATGCAAGCTGGCTGAGATATGAGAACCGTGAAATATGGGGGATACCGTATTATCTGTTTGATACATTTGAAGAACTACCAGGTACAATAGAAAATGCATACAAAGGTGGTTCTATTGTACCAGAGCAGTTAAAGAAGTCTATCGCAAGTGAAGGGTGGAATTCTGTTATTAATAAATGGATTGATATTTTTACTTCAATTTCAAAAGATAAAAAATGAACGCATTAACTTTTTACATTTACAAATTTTTTTCTAAGTTTCTAGGACATAAAATAATAATTCAGTATTATAGAAAACTAGGAATGACTATAGGAGGTAATACTCATATTTTTTCACGATTGATATCTAGTGAACCTTTTTTAATTTCGATTGGTAGTAATGTAACAATATCCACTGGTGTTAGCCTATTAACACATGACGCTAGTGTTGGACCAATAGTTGGTAGAAATGTTTACTCAGATATTGTTGGACCAATAACAATTGGAAATAATTGTTTTGTAGGAGCAAATTCAATTATATTGCCAGGAGTTAGGATACCTGATAACAGTATTGTAGCAGCAGGATCTGTTGTTACAAAAACTGTTGTTAATCATTTGAATGATAATACTCTTCAGAATGAAGGAATAATTTTAGGAGGTAATCCTGCTGTTTACATATGTAAGACAAACGATTTCCTGAAAAAAAGAAAGGGTAATTTTTTGAAATTACATGGTCTGTCTTTAACTGATAGGAAAAGTATTATAATGAATAATAAAGATAAATGGATAAATAAATGATTATGAGGTTTTATCAATTAATAAAATATACGTTATCATTGCCAAAAACTTTTTATTTCAATTTTAGAACCCTGCCATTTAGGCAGGCTGTAAAATTTCCCATTCTAATATCATATTCCATAAAACTTATAAATTTGCGCAAAGGATGTTTAGTTTTGAATAAGTCTATACACAATAAACCCTTTACCATAGTTATTGGTTTTAATGGAACAGAGGTAATACCACCGCAGAAATCAATGATTAGTCTAAAAAATGGAAATATCATTTTTGAGGGGGAGTGTCATTTTGCCGAAGGATGCGTTATTGATATTGATGGTGGACAACTTACTTTAGGGAAAGCCTTTTCAGCTAATAGAAATTGTTGGATATCTTGTAATAAATCCATAACATTTGGAAATAATGTTATGCTGGGATGGAATACTCATTTTTTTGATGCTACAGGTCATAAGGTTTTCAGAAATGGAAAGGAGAAGGATGCATTCAAACCTATAACAATTGGAAATCACGTATGGATTGGAGCGGAGAGTCATATATTAAAGGGAACGTCTATTCCTAATGATTCAATAGTTGCTTATGGAAGCATTGTTACAAAAAGTTTTCAATCATCTAATTCTATTTATGGAGGATCTCCTGCGGTATTTTTACAAAGCGAAATTTCGTGGAAAAAATAAAACAAATAATTATTATAATGGTCTATCTTGTTCCTATTTTTTTATGTCTTTTATTTTCTTTACAATATGACAGAACGAATGGTTTGTGTATATTAGGAGAAAGTAAATACTCAAAAAGAAAATACAATCTGATTTTTATATGGTTGGTTGTTATTTCCGCCCTGCAATATTGTGTTGGGTATGATATTCCGATTTATATGAATGCATATGAAACAAATAAAAATATTTCAATAAATGATATTTGGGGGGACGCTCGCTATCGACCTGGTTGGCTTATGCTACAAGTCATTTGTCACAAAGTATCAGATGATTTTGTTTTTTTGAAGATAATTCAAGCTCTATTTTTGAATTTCTGTGTATACAGATTTTTGACAAGATATAGTAAATACTGGTATCTTACATTGTTTTTTTATATATTGTATTCTTATGGGCAATTGAACTTCGGAGCAATGAGACAGTCCTTTGCTGTGGGTTTCTTTCTTTTGGCAATACCATATCTTGAAGATAAAAAGTCCTCTAAAGATACAGTTGTAGCACTAATAAAGTATTTTGTATTCGTATATATGTCAACTATGTTTCATACGTCTGCTTTTATTTTATTTTTGGTACCACTACTGAAATTTTGCGTTGTTAGTGCTAAAAGAATTTCAATAACTATCGTAATTGTAATAATTGCCTCTGTTGTTGTCTCGCAAATGCCAAATATAAACATATTACTATTCAACCTAATAGATTTTTCCGATGATATTGCAAAGAATGCTGAGTACTATTTGACTGTAGGTGATTATGTAGGAACAAAGGCAGGTTTTGGTTTAGTATTTGCATTTATTCCGATATCATTTATCTATTTGTGTCTCTATTTGACTCGTCATAATAATGATTCTCGTTATAAGGTTATGAAGATGCTCTTGTTGGCATATATAGTAATGGCAACTCTTAACATTTCGGTTCCCATCTTTTATCGATTTAATGATTATTTTATGTTCTCATATATTATATTGATGCCGTCTGCTATATATGAAGGAGGGTTAAATAATACATTTCTGCGGTCTTCATTAGCAAAAATACTACTTTTCTTTTTGTATATTTTGGCCCCAGTGAATCATCTTGTTGCAGTTCATCCAGCATTCGGATTCCCAGGATACAGAATATATTATCCTTACCATTCTGTACTTGATCCACAAATAGATTCTGAAAGAATGAAAGTTATTCAATATTAATTTACGTGCAAAAATGAAGACCACATTAGTAAGTATAATAATTCCAACCTATAAGCGTGCAACTATGCTCCATCGTGCTATATTGAGCACTTTGGAGCAGACGTACAAAAATATTGAGGTTCTTGTCGTAAGTGATAATGAACCTGATGATGAATTTACGGCAAAAGTGCGTGAAACAGTAGAGTCATTTAATGATTCTCGAGCTCGATTAATCACACAAGAAAAACATATAAATGGTGCAGTAGCTCGAAATGTTGGAATCAATGAATCTAAGGGTGAATTTATTTCATTTCTTGATGATGATGATTTTTATGAAAAGGACAAGATAGAAAAGCAGGTCGCTTTGCTGTCTACGTTAGATGATTCTTGGGGTGGTGTTTGCTGTCGCTATAAAGTATATAAAAAAGGAAAACTTGTAGAGGTGATGCCGTTATTCAAAAGTGGCAAAGTCTATAAGGAGGTAATCATGCGTCTGATAAAAACTCAGACTAATTGTTTGCTTCTTCGTAGAAATGCTCTATTCAAGTCGGGACTTTTTGATGAGAGTCTTCTCAGACATCAAGATGTTCAACTCTTAGCTCGTTTTACCTATAACTATAAGTTGATGTGTCAAGACGAGTTCTTGAATAATTTAGACCAAGACGATAATATAAATCGTGCTAAGCCAGAGAAGATAATGAATCTTAAACGGGCTTTCTTCACATCAGTGCAAGATATAATAGATAGTTTCTCTCCGTTTGAAAAATATCGCTTCATGTTGCTAACGAGGTTTGATATTGGTGCATTATATATACTTGATGGTCAGACTTTAAAGGGAGCTTTAAAATGTTTGTCAATTTTACTATCTCCAGTAGCTTTAATGCAGTCCGCAAAGAAAGTTGTATCTAAAAAAAAGATGGCCAAATTGGCACGGAAAATGGAATCTACAGGTAAATACCCATATAGAAACATCTGATTATGATAAAAGATTTTTCAGTCCTTATTTCAATCTACCGCAAGGAGAATCCTAAGTGGTTTCGTGAAGCCTTGGATAGTGTGTTTTCTCAAACCGTACAACCGACTGAAATTGTTTTGGTTGAAGACGGTTCACTCACACCAGAACTATATGCAGTAATAGAGGAGTATTGCAAGAAGTACCCTATATTCAATATCGTAAAGAATGAGACGAATCTTGGATTAGGATTGGCTTTACGCAATGGAGTAAATGCTTGCAGTAATGAAATTATTGCACGTATGGATACAGATGATTTATTGCCAACTGATAGATTTGAAAAACAACTAAAGAAAATAGACGAGGGTTATGATGTGGTCAGCTGTTGGTCTACTCTTTTCCTTAATGAGATAGGAAATATTATTGCTGTTAAGAAACGACCAGAAAAACATGATGAAATTATTAAGTTGGCTCATAAGCGCTCTCCTGTTTGCCATGCAGCATCTTTTATGAGAAAGTCAGCTGTACTAGCTGCTGGTAATTATCAACATAGACAATACTACGAGGATTATAATCTCTGGATACGTATGATAATGAATGGCTCAAAATTTTACAATATACAAGAATCGCTATATTTTGTGCGGACAACTGAAGCCCAATTAAGTAGACGAGCTGGTTTTGGTTATTTAAAAAATGAGCTAAAATACTTAAACGAATTCTATAACTTGGGATTTTATACTATTGGTGATTTGATAGTAAATTCGTCAATTCGTATAGTAGCAAGACTGATGCCTCGTGGTTTACGTGAGATGGTTTTTAAAAAGATATGGAATCATAAATCAGCAAAATAATATGAATGAACAGAAAAAATTAAGTACTACATATAAATTATTGCGTGCTTTTGGATTCAATTATTCAGAAGAGGAGTATGGGGATGTGAGCCTTATGCGTGTAATAAGGCAAACTTTTGGAAATATATATCGCAAGCGATTGGAAAAAATGATGGATTGGCCAATGCTTGCACCTATATGTCCACGCAAGTTGAGGCCATGGCTTTTGAGACGAATAGGTTGCCATGTTGGCAAGAATGTATTTATTGGTGATTATGTGCGTGTAGATTTGAATCATGCAGACTTAATCTACATAGATGACTATGCTCATGTTACAGCTGGCTGCCGTCTTCTTTGCCATCAGCGTAATTTGAAAAATTATAGGGTTGGAGACAATGCAGCCAAAGTTGGTTATCGTTTGGGGGAAATACATATTGGCAAAGGTGTCATGGTAGGTATGGAAACAATGATTATGCCTGGAGTGACTATTGGCGATGGTGCGATAATAGGAGCTCGTTCAATGGTTATAAAGGATGTTCCAGCGTACACTGTTGCCCTTGGAAGTCCTACTAAAGTGGTAAAAGAAATAGTTCAAAAGAACTCTGATCATCCAGTTAATCCAGAAACAGCATTTAAAGAGTAAATGCATAGTAAATGATATATCAGCTGACTAAAGAAGAAGAAGGGCTGGTGCAACTTCTTAAGGTGGCTATCGGAGAATCTAAAAGGTCTGCGTTGCCCAAAGATATTGATTGGCACAAACTTTTCGATTTGAGTGAAAGGCACGGTGTTAATGCTATTGCAATTGATGGTCTTGGGAAGTGCGGAATGGATAGTTTATGGGTAAAAGATGCCTCACAAGAACTATCGTCCCATAAACTTCAGTGGATTGGTATGGCTCTAAGAGTTGAGCATGACTATGAACGCAAACTCGTTGATGTAGAAAAACTCATTAATCTGTGGAAGTGTTATGGCATACGCACAATTGCTCTGAAAGGTTTTGTTACATGCCAATACTACCCTGTTCCCAAACATAGACCATTTAGCGATTTTGATTGTTTCTTATGTGGCGATTTTGAAAGAGGTAACGAAATTATACGCCAAAAGGGTATTGAAGTAAAAGGTAGTTATAAGCACAAGACCTTTGACTTTGGCTGTTTACATGTAGAAAACCATCAGTATTGCACACATTTTAGGGGACGTGACAAAGCTCGGAGTTTTGAGAAACTATTAGAGAGCTATATGTTGCTTGAACAACCTGTATATATCGAAGCCACAGAAATAGAGATTCCTTCTCCATTGTTTAATGCTCTTTTTATGGTATGGCACACCCGAAGTCATTTTTTTGATGAAAAAGTGTCGTTACGCCAGTTGCTGGACTGGGCTTTGTTGATGAAATTCTATAAACAAGATGGACTGGATTGGAGCGAGTTTCAATCTGTATGTAAAGAATATGGCCTTTTGAACTTTGCGCAAGCAATGACCCGTGTCGCCTGTAAATATTTGGGAGTCGAAAGCAATTTTATATGTGAAGCTAACGATGAAGACGATGATGCGTTAATTAGAGATATCTTTTTTAATGAACATATTCATGTGCAATATGGTACTGGTATGAAAGCACGTATGCAAGTATTAAGAAACAAATTAAAATGTAATTGGAAATATCGTCGTTTTTCTGACCAGTCTATTTGGGGCTCTTTTTGGCAACAGATAAAAGGTGCAATAATGGAGAAAAAACCAAAGATAGATTAAGACTATTTGCAATTCAATGAAATGTTGCTTGTCTTATAAAAACAAAGCCTTCAGTATTTTCTGGGTGAAATAATATTGAAATATGCTATACATTTATTTTAAACGTGTTTTTGATTTCGTCTGTGCCTTTCTTGGCATTGTAGGCACTTCGCCGATATGGATTCTGTCGATAGTCTTGACGGAACTGAGTGACCCAGGACCTTTGTTCTACTTTGCCAACAGGGTGGGGAAGGATAATAAGAAGTTTAGGATGTGGAAGTTTCGCTCTATGCGTGTGGCAAGGGGGGCGAATGAGGCTTCGTTGCGTCTGGACCAAGATCGAATCTTCTGGTGGGGCAAGATTATGCGTCGATTGAAGATTGATGAGTTGCCGCAGTTGATGAATATCCTGAACGGCACCATGTCGATAGTGGGGCCTCGCCCTGCTGCAGTGGATCAGGTGGATATAACTCGTGGTGGTGAGAATGCCATCGCTGCCACCGTGCCTTGCGGGTTGACGTCGCAGTCGAGCCTGTGGGACTATATCTATGGGGATCAGTTTCCTGATGAGAAGGAGTATAACGAGAAGGTGTTGCCCATCCGCCTGAAGCTGGATGTGTATTACGTGAAGAACGCTTCGTTCTTTGGGGACATCAAGTTGATCGTTTGGACTGTCATCGCCATCCTCTACACCGCTTGTGGTAAGTATCCGCAGTGGATGCATGATAAGTTGGTGGGGTATGCCAAGACGGTGTGATGTAAAGAACTAATGTGATAAAAATAAAGAAATAATAATGAAATACTTGTTAGTGGTGGCTCACCCCGACGACGAGGTTCTCGGGGCTGGTGCATCAATGTGGAAATGGTCGCATGAAGGCGACGAGGTTGACGTAGCCATTATGTGTACAGAGGCAAAAGCAAGAGCTTTCCGTCCTTCGGATGCAGAGCTGGAAGGTGACACGGATGCTGCAACGAATTATGTTGGCGTGGGCAAGAAGTATGAGGCGACGTTTCCGAATATCGAGATGAATACTGTGCCGCATTTGAAGCTGGTGCAGTTCATAGAAAGTGCTATTCGGGAGAGTGAGCCGGATATTGTGATAACGCATCATCCTGCTGATACCAATAATGACCACTTGCAGACTTCCATGGCTTGCCAGGAGGCAATACGGTTGTTTCAGCGCCAGCCGACGGTGAAGCCTGTGAAGGAGTTTTGGTATATGGAGGTGCCTTCGTGCTCGGAGTGGGCAATCAACGACGCCATGAATCTGTTTCGTCCGAACTGCTACGTGGAGGTAGGTCAGGACGGTGTGGAGGCGAAATGCAAGGCGTTGTCGATGTATCGCGGGGTAATGCGTCCGTATCCTCATCCTCGCAGCGTGGAGTATATCACGGGCTTGGCGGCCATGCGTGGCAGTCAGTGGGGCTGCAAGTATGCTGAGGCTTTCCAAGTGGTGTTGCGTAGATATTAACGCGATATTGCTATTAGAGTTGTTAGGGCATTCTGCTTCCGCCTTCCTTTACGGGTTGGGGAGGCGTGTGCCCTTTATTTGATTATATAGGGTTATGAAAATAAATAAAGAGTTGATTGATGGGCTTTTTGAACAGGCTCAAATGAATCCTCGCTTGCGCCAGAATTATGACTTGCGTACGTCTGAGAGGGATCGTTCGCAGCGTATGCTCAATGCGTTGTTGCCAGGGACGGTTGTGCCTATTCACCGTCATCCGCAGAGCACGGAGAACGTTTTCCTCTTGTGTGGGAAGCTGGTGGAGGTGGTCTATGACAATGAGGGTAACGAGACGGATCGCATCCTGCTTGACCCCACCGCTGGTAGCTACGGTTGTGTGGTGCCGCAAGGGGCGTGGCACACGGTAGAGGTCTTGGAGCCTTCTGTCATCTTCGAGGCGAAGGACGGAAGGTTTGGTGAGGACGGTAGCGAGACGCTGGATGCCTTCAGGGCCAAGGAGGCGGAAAGCAAGAAGCAGGCTTCGCCTACTACAGAGCCTTTCTCCAACAGCCTCGGCGATCTCAAAAAGAACATCGAGTATCTGATTGGCATGGAACGCCAGTCGGGAAGCATGGAGGTCATTACACCGCTCTACGTCTCGCGTATGCTGAACGTGCCGCTGGAAGATGTGGAGAAGGTGATGGGGGAAATTGGAGCGGTATGAAGTGCCGATAATAGTGTTTTTCATCGCTCTTGAACGTGTTTTTCTCGCTTGGGCATCAAATCTTTTTGAAAAAGATCTATTGTACAGATATTTTTCGTACCTTTGTCTTTGGTAATCATAGCGATTATCGTTTGTGATCCTTGTGGCTCTGCGCTATGAAGGATGCAACGGTTTTCGCTAAACGCAAGCCATCTGGCACCTTTTCGCCGAATTCACTTTAAAAATATAAGAAACGAAAATATGAGATTACAAGATAATCACCTTTATGTAGGTAATAATGATCGTCTTCCTCAATGGGCTAATATGCCGAATGATGAAGATGGTGGTAAGAAAGAGTTAAGCCCTGAGAACGAAGGAAAGATCATTGAGAAAATCAGAGAACTGATTAAAAACTATCTCCAACTGGATAGTGTAAATTTCCTATTTGGAACAGGATCTTCAATTCATCTTGGTGCTGCCAGTATTCAGAACATTCCAAAACAGGCAGAAGAGGATATTGCAAACTCGGGTGATAAAGAAATGCAAGAAGACTTTAAAAACTACATAATGCAGTTGCAAAAGTCCTTGAAAGAAGCAAGTCGAGCAAAGAAGGGTAAAAAATTCATAGATGAAAGAGGTTGGGAGCTAATATATGATGGTACTTACATACGTGACTATAAAAAAGAAGTTGAGTTGGAAGAAGGCGAAAATGGTGCATCTGACAAGCATTATGGAGAAATATGTGTGATGTTTGAGCTATTGCTTAACTACTTAACGGCTATTTCTTATCAGAAAAATGCAGAGAATGACAAGAAAGGTTTTGAACGTGTACACAAGCTTATAAATTCTTTGAAAGCCTCTCTGTTTAATATATGCGATGTCCATGAACGTAAAACGAGGCAGAGGGATTTGGAACGTATAGAGAGGAAAGAATTCAAGGAGGCATTTGCAAAAGATAAGTATATCTTCCATGAAAAATTCTTGAAGTCGTTGATGCAGCGCCCTTTGAATCTGCAGCGCGCAAATATCTTTACAAGTAATTATGATTTGGCGTTTGAGTATGCTTTTGACAATCTTGGTATAAAATACATTGATGGATTCTCAGGCTTTCATCATCGTTACTTTAAGCCAGAGACTTTTAACTATGATATCTTCTATCCAGGAAGTACTACAGCGGGTAAGGTGCAACGTATAGAGAAAGTGGTCCGCTATTTTAAGCTGCATGGATCTATTAGTTGGGTAAGCGATGATAAGCGCTCGTCCAACAATATTTATGGAATAGAGGAGATGCCGATAGAGTTGATCAAAAGTAAGGCCAAAGAGGACGGTCAGTTCGACTATGGAAATTTGATGGTATATCCAACTGCGGTAAAGAAAAGCTATACGCTTGATTTGCCTTACTCTGAATTGTTTAGACACTTCGCTTATTGTACGTCACAGCCACAATCAGTACTCTTTACTGTAGGGTACTCTTTCTGTGACGAGCATTTTAATGATATCATTTATCAGGCTCTATCCAATCCTTCGTTTACTCTTATTATCGTGGATTTTAATGGAACGAAAGGGTCGAAAGAAATAGAAAGGCTGAAAAATTTGAACGATCCAAGAATCATTATTTTGGAAGGTGATTTTTTGGGGGACTTCCTGACGCTTGCAGATACATTAATGCCAGACTTTTTTGACACTTCATCAAGTGATAGGGTGGCAGAAACATTGAACGAACTAATATCAAAGAAGGGCTAATATGGCTAATGAAAGAAACATTGGGCGAATTGTTACGGTAGATAGCCTGTCGGTCTATGTCCGACTGGATGATGAATTAAAGAGTCTGTATAAAAGCGGATATGAAGAGATATATCCTGTAGCCCGCATAAACTCTTACATCATCATACCAGTAGGAGCAGAGCGTATTGTAGCTATGGTGAATCGCGTAATGACGAGGGATGAAACCGACTTGACAAAAACCTCTGGTGCTTTATTCTTAACGGAAGCGAGTAGGTATTTGTCGGCTACCATGGTTGGAACGATATATGGCGACAAATACATTCAAGGAGTGTACAACTATCCGATATTAGACAATCCTGTATGGTATGTAACACGTGAGGATCTAAACATCATTTTTGACCAAAAGGAAAATGCTGAGAAAATAGATTTCAAGGAAGATTTTTATTTGCCTATAGGTACTTCTCCTGCCTTTCCCGATTTTCTTTTAAAAATAAATCCAGACCGTATGTTTGGTAAACATGTCGCTATACTTGGAAATACAGGCTCGGGAAAGTCTTGCACTTTAACTGCAATATTGCAGAGTCTTTTCAAATTTGAGTACAAAGGACAATATTTGAAAAATGCCCATATCGTTATATTTGACACAAATGGCGAATACAAGGATGCCTTTGGTATAGATGCCAAATGTAAAGTGAATCCATTTTGGATAAACGATGAAGGATTGAAAGTTCCATATTGGTTTATGAACTATGATGATATGGACTATCTATTTGAACCGACTACTGGCACACAAGGTCCAGTGTTGAAAAGAGCATTGGGGTTGGCTAAGAGTAAGGCTGGTGCTCAATATGGCAGATACATTCCCAATATATATATCAACAAACTAACGCAGTTCTTAATAAGCATAGAAGCACAGGGTTGGAAAGCAAATAAAGCTATTTATGATGAGGCTGAGTCTGTCTTAAATAGTTTTGTAACACTAAAAGACAATAAATCTATTGATTTTGATCTGTCAGCTATTTGTGTTGAACTTGAAAAGATATATAGAGAGAAAGCCAAGTTGACAATGGGTAAAAATGGTTATCCTACAGGTAATGTTGACACAGAAATATTAGCTTCTGCAATTGAAAGAATAAATGCTCAAATAGAAGAATATAAAGGAAGTGTTGTGCAAAACGTGACTTGTGAAAATAGAAATATTGACACACCTTTATTTTATGATTTCAGTGAGTTGATTTCTGTTTGTTTTGATATGGCAATCAAGGAATCCGCAGCATCACAAGACAACTTGAATGAATATGTTTCAACCTTGAAACTGAGAATGCAATCATTTGTTGATGACATTAGATTGGCGCAACCTCTATTGTTGGACAATCCAAAGGAGATAGAAAATGTGTTGGTGAAGTTTCTGGCGTATATACTTGGAGACTATTGTGATGTCTATACAAAAGATGGTGACGGGAAGACTATTTATGATGATTATTATAATAGTATAGGGAATAAAGAAAACAGTCAAATAACAATCATTGACATGTCGCTTCTTCCTTTCCAAGTACTTGAAACCATTACAGGTCTTATAGGAAGAATTATTTTAGAATTCCTTTCAAGATTTGACAAGGATAAGCGTGGAAGTATGCCTGTGGTTATTGCGCTGGAAGAAGCGCAAAATTATATACCGGAGATAAACAGAAAGGATAGAGAGTCCATATCAAAAAAAGTATTTGAGAGAATAGCTCGCGAAGGAAGAAAGTATGGACTTTCTTTGTTGGTATCCAGTCAACGTCCTTCAGAACTCTCGAAAACAGTATTGTCACAATGTAACAGCTTTATAGTGCATCGTATTCAAAATCCTGACGATCAGGTATACGTGCGAAAACTAGTGTCATCTGCAAATTCGGATATTCTGGGTCAACTACCTACCCTTCCGCAGCAACATGTAATCATAATGGGCGATTGTGTTAGAACTCCTGTAGTTGCAAGAATGAATACGGCCGATCCTCGACCTAACAGCAATAATCCTGCTTTTATTGAAAAATGGTTGGATGAAGAGAAAGTGAATTATCAAGCCGTTGTTGATAAATGGTTAGAAAGTCGTGATGACAATGAAACTCAGCATGATAATAATTGATAGGTATGAGTGGCAAGAAGATATACGATTGGGAGTTCGGCCTGTTTGAAAGGTCATGGGGCAGGCGGGGCGTGGCTTGTCCTGATTGTGTGAATGAGAGCAATGTAAGTATTCGGTGAAAGCCGTATTCTGCGCCTAGAAAAAGTTTCGCACCTTTGCACCGTGATTTTAAAATGTTCAAATTATGGTACAAGGCAAGAAAGCATTCAACAACAGGCGAAGTACGTTCTCCATCAGCCGTTCAACCGTCAGATAAAGAAGATGGCGCAGGGTGGCTTTCCGATGGCTGCGGCCACGATGGATGACTGGCACCAGGCTGCCTGTGGAATGATAGAGTGCTTGTATGGTGGGACATTATCTGATTCTGTATCGCTCGGTGACAACAGGAACCCCCGTCTTCCTCGTCAACACCCCCAACAAGTGTGGGCGTGGCAAGGCCGACATTATGGACAACCTGAAGGATTGGACCGGCTTACTCTATTTCTCCATATTTTTACTATCATCACAGTTTTTTTGAGGTTGCATTCTTGCAAAGTTCAAGAAATAAGTTTATCTTTGTATTTTAAAGTTTATCTGCTAAATAATTAAGGTTATGATTCACGAAACAATACATATAAAGAACTTAGGACCTCTTGAAGATACTGGCGTTTTCGATATAAAACCGCTAACGGTGTTTGTCGGAAATTCAGCAAGTGGCAAGAGTACACTTATGAAGGCTCTAGTATTAATGCGCTACATATTCAAACGCCTTTCTATCAGAGCTTATTTCCATAACTCGCATATAGAAGAGAATGTTATAAACTTTAGATTCAGGGATTTGCTGCGTGATAATATGAGTGTACTGGTTACTGCAGATACATACATTCATTATGTTGTTACTATAAACGGGAATTCGTATTCTGTAAGTTATTCAGGTGGCAAGCTGTCTTACAATGCTATAATACCCAACGAGGACTTATGCTTCTTCAAAGAAGTGTGGGTAGCAGAATCAAGAAGTGCAATTGCTCCACTATCAAGTCAAGGCACATTGGCTAAAAACGCTTATTTGGGATTCTTCTTTAATGAAACATTTACCGAATTTGACAATGCAACTGACGCAATAAAGCATTTTGATCTTAACTATATCGGTTTGGATATGAATGTTGAACGCGGAGGCAACAACCAAAAGAAGTTAATACTTAAGCCTAAGGGTAGCAATTACTCTTCGTTTGAACTTCGCCATGCGTCTTCAGGTATACAGACAACTGCGCCTTTAATAGCCATGATGAACTATTATGCCCAGGCTTTTGACTTTAAGTTGGCTCAAAAACGTAGTATCATTGACTTGTTGTTTGAAAAGAACCTTACCACTCAGTATCGCCCAGAAATGGAACTTACAGATATGCCAAAATATGTACACATACATATAGAGGAACCGGAATTGAGTCTTGACCCAACATCTCAGATTCAGATGTTGAACGAAATAATACGATTGGCGTTTTATTCAAAGGTCGACAGCCGTGAAATAGGATTGGTACTTGCTACACATAGTCCATATATAATTAATTCTCTGAATCTGTTGATGAAGGCTCACGACTGCAAGACGGATATTGACGGTGCACATGTAGGCTATGATGACCTTTCGGTATACCAGATTCTGTCGGGAGGAGTAGCTGACTTGAAAGTTAAAAACATTCACTACGTCAACACGGATAGACTCTCAGAGGATATCAATAACATATATGATAAATACCAAGAATTAAAGCAGTTGCAAAATGAAGAGTCTCTTGGAAAATGACCTTCCTGCGTTTTATGGCGTAGGAAGAAGATGTATATGTGATGAAAACACAACAAATTTGAGTGAATTTGACCTTACAGAGGACAATACACAATTTGTTGTTGGTTACAAAAAGGGTTACGCGTCTTTTTGTGGGAATCCATTTAACTTGAGTGTAGTCAATTATGATACATATATTGGCAGATATACAGGTACCAAAATCTCTGATGGTAAGCGCAGGTGTGACTTTATCTTGACAGATACTGACACTTATAATATTATTCTATTGTGCGAGGTGACAAGCTCTATAGGCGGAATAGAAAATCTATCTCGTCCTATTGAAAAGACCCAAAAAGATGGAACAAGAACTGTTGTTTTTCCAAAAGGAAAATATCAAAAGGTTGAGCTTCAACTCTATCAGAGCTTGGAAACCTTAACTGAGGTGCCATCAATATCGTCGTATATAAACAACAAGAAAAGAAAGGTATGTTTAATGTCATACCTCATAAAACGAACAGAGGACAATGCTGTTAATGCTTTCAACAGAAATCGTCTGATGGAAGCGGAGGAGGCTGGCGAAAATGGAGCACAGATAAGTTGTCCACAAATAGAACAGTTTGGCTTTGACTATTATAGAATAAGTCATGATTATTCTTTCAGAATAAGTAATAGTAAATAAACTTTTAACCCCATCCGAGTGGCGGCATTAGCGCAGAGCGATACTGCGGTGGGGAACTTTATTTTTTACGATATGCTGTATGGGCAGATGTTTCAGTCTTCATTTACCAGATTTGAGGATTTTCTGTATGGGGATGCTAAGAGGGACACGTTTGTGTTTGGGTACGACTGTTTGGTGGAGAAGTATTTAGAATATGAGCAAAAAGAAAAGATATAGCATAATTTTCTACCTGTCAGAAAATACATGGAGCATGAGTGGTATTCCCTGCCCTGATTGCGTGGATGAAAGTAATTATCAGGCATGGAGTCAATACCTGTCAAAGCAGATAGATAAGCTGCTGTGTGCGGAGACCATGCAGGCAGCAGAGTTTCAAGAAGAGCTGGAGAAGATTCGTAGAGACAGAGAAGAACGTATTGCCCATCAGAAAAGACTGGATGAAGCTGCCGAGGTGCGCAGACGTAGAAGCTGTATGGCGCGCCCGAAGATCGATTATATCCCGAAGGGCTTGACGGTGGATCTGGAGGAGGCTTACACCGAGTACTTCAGGCAGGAGGTGGAGTTTCGGCCTGAGAACAAGGAGGATTTCTTGTATATGCTGCGGCTGCTGGAGCGCTGGGAGAAGAAGTCGATACCGGCTGTGTTGGCGAAAGGAAGGCCTGACGCTGCGTATGCCATAGCGATGGGGCTGTGCGAACATCTGCCATTGCTGATATATAGGGAGGACATTAGAGACTATCTGAATGATTACAAGCTACGTATCGGCAAACTGATCTATGCGAGCTTTGCTGCATTGGTAGATAGTGTGGCAGCATGGAACAACGAAGAGAAGCGAGAAGAGGTCTTCACATATATCTTTACGCATCTGTCACGGTTTGATGGCTTCAAACGAGTGCAGAACAATATACAGATGTTGGCACCAAGCAAGAAATTCACGGGAGAGCCATTGAAGATCGAGCGAGAGATGAATGACGAAGAAGAACGCGCTGCAAGAGAAGCTGAACGGAGACGACGGGAGAAAGAGCGACAGATGCTGGAGGTAGAGAAAGAGGCTAAGTCACTGATACCACAGAACAAGGACTATGAACAGCGTATCTTCAACAAAAGAAATGTGGATTGGGATTGTTATAGCATCTGGCAGCTGATGTTGGAAGAGAACAAGAATATTGAGACGTTGCTTGCCGTTGGAGAATACCAGACGGCAGCATTGATGTTCCTGCAACTGACGAAATCCATGTGCAGACACTTTGTGATGGATAGGCACTGGGAGTATTTTGATGATATGTATAGTCCAGAATATGCCATAAGAGACTTGACAGAGGAGTTTGAGAAGTTGGCGAAGGAGGGGCGATTGCCGGAAGAAGTGAGTCGGTATATCCATGAGGCGTGGAGGGAGATAGAGGAAACGGAGTGTTGCGCGGACTATGGTGTGCCGAGAGGGGCTTTGCCCTTTTAGTGGGCTGTGGGTGTTGGTTGACAAAAACCTGCTATTGGGTGGAATTTAAACAGAATAAAAACCATTGGAATTCTTAAACTGTGGACACACTCGGAAAATACATAAAATGCCTATTTACGTTTTGCTTCTGCAAAGTTACAAAATTCCCAAGATTTTCAATTCAAAATTCCCAAGATTTTCAACTTGCGGAGAATGTAGTATGAAAATGTCGCCTCGATAGTAACACATAATCGAGTTGAAACCTATCTGAGGCACATGGAAAATCCCTGATACCAAAATCTATTTTGCCAAAATACTGCCTAATACCAAAATCTTTGGTGGTAAAATACGGTCTGACACCAAAATCTGGCGGCTGGAATGATAGCGTTTGCTATGAGCAGATGATTTGTGCAAAGTCGGTGATATCGCCATGAATGCTTGCTTTTTCAAGTGCTGCCATGTATGACTGTCTTTCTTCAACTGTGATAATCCTCCACGGGTGACCACTTGTGACGAGCATCGCGTTCATGATAAATCTGGCTGTGCGACCGTTTCCGTCCAAGTAAGGATGGATATACACGAAGAAAAAATGGCCTAATACGGCTCTGACGATCGCGTCTTCCTCTGATTCCATGAGTTCGGCGAGCGCAGACATGGCGTCTCTGAGGGCTTCTGGTGGAAGAGGCGTGTGCTTGGAACCTCGAATATACACTTGATGGGATCGATAGCCTACAAGGTCTGAGGGTTTGATAATGCCGGCAGTAATGCAAGGCTGGAACATTTCAAAGTGCCATTTGTCAAAGTCTCTGCTGACGATATTGCCGGCATTGGCTCCTTGAAGGATTGCCTTGACACTCTCTTTGACCTGTTGGAATGCCTGGTAATAGCCTCGTGCTGCTAAAGCGTTCTTGCGATCTGCATCAATCTTGTCGTCTTCCGGATTCCACTCGCCAGAGCGAACGCGTTCGATAAGTCCTTCTGTAACCCGATAGCCTTCAATGGATAACGAATGGTAACTGTCGCGTATATAGTTGTCATCCATGTTGCTTAGTATTGCCTCTGTGGTTTGGCTTTGTGTGGGGGCAATGAGTGGAAGGTCGAGTATTTGCTTTCTCATCTTCTGCCACATCAGCCTGATCCTGATGGCATGGGGTGAAGTGTTCCTACTTGTTCCTGATAGGCTGGGCGTCGTGTCTTCAAATGGATCCTCTGGGCGTAACTCGTGGCCAAGTCTCGTCATGAATTGTAGAATAGTTTCTGCAACGTCAGTTCGCCCGATGTTTCTGAAAGCACCAACAAGTCTTGAGGCTCTGGAAGAGTTTCCTTCGTCGGCCACCACTTTGAGAATTTCATCAGCTCCGCCAACCAGAGACAAACAGGTTCGGGCATTGACTGAGTTTCTGCTGAAATATGTTGGTGTACAGAAAACCAAAGCTTCTGCCAAAGGGTAGAGCCTTAATCCATATCTTTGCTCAACTACAATATGTGCTGGCATTGTTGCTGTGATGTCCAGCATCGAGTCACCATGCTTCAAACTTACAATATTGTTGCTTGCCTTTGATGAACGGATTATCAATTGAGTAGGGGCTACTGTCTCTCCGGCATAGAAATCAAGTGATTCTTCTGGAGTAAGACACCAGTTGTCTCCGAAACGGTTGTTGGAATATGCTACTATGAATTTCCAATAGGAAGCATACCACACGGTTGTGTCTCCTTCCATCCCTGGCATGGTAGGCATATACCATCCTTTGATTACTTGTTCTAAGTAACCATTATCTATAAGACGCTTTGTATGTGTCTCGCCCAAGGTCTTCATGCCCTGAATGATGTCACTGTTGTTCTCGTCCTGATATTTCTTGAGTACGCTCAGTGAATCTGCTAACTTTTCTTGAATACTTGCCATTCTTTCAACTTTAATCTGCCCATTAGTATGTACATGATGGGTGTCTATTAGTAAATACCTAGTGCAGGGTTATTAGTAAATACCCAGTGCGGTGTTATTAGTATTTACACGGTGCAAAGTTATTAGTTTTTATCCGGATTTGCAAGGTTTTGGGGCAATAAAAAAGAATCACATTCTTTTTGTATTGTCTTCGATTTGCACTATCTTTAGATAAGATAGGCTGCGTCTCAACAATAAAAAAGAATCACATTCTTTTTGTATTGT
>ERZ835980.1089-NODE-1089-length-32586-cov-7.385140_pt1 | contig 32586 bp, 25 predicted proteins | sample MGYA00519943_ERZ835980 | MGnify/ENA primary metagenome ERZ835980 (study PRJEB31850, sample SAMEA3708791) | human gut metagenome | biome: human gut; feature: human-associated habitat; material: faeces | place: China | collected 2014 ... | reverse complement strand
GAGCATCACCTTGCCAAGGTGAGGGTCGCGAGTTCGAGCCTCGTTTTCCGCTCCATTTAATAAATATCCCAGTAGCAATACTGGGTTTTTTTGTTATAATGATAAATAAAATAAGATACAGCTTATTATTTTTGTTAAAATAAATTGTTAATTATTAATTTAAGTAGGTGATAAAATGAAACCATTTATGCAAGAATTTATTGTAGGATTTATTTTGGTCATGGTATTGGTAATATTCACCATAGGTGGATTGAGTAATATGCATGATGCTCAAGAATTAGTGGCAGGACTTATATTATTAGCTACTTTGATTGTATTTACCTTAGGCAAAAGCCCAGTATTTAGGGTAGATAGAGCAGGTATGTCTATTATTGGTGCGTCGTTAATGACAGCTTTTGGTATTTTGTCCCTTGAAGAAGCCGTCCAAGCAATTGATGCTAAAACTATTGTGGTATTATTTTCATTGATGGTAGTTGTGAGCAATTTAAAATTAGCAGGATTTTTTACATATATAGGCAAAGTAGTATTCACTCATATTCATACAGGAAAAACTTTATTATTAGCAGTAATTTTTATGTCAGGAATTTTATCTTCTATTGTAATTAATGATATAGTTTGTTTATTATTTACACCTGTAGTTATCATGATATGTTTGAAAGTAAAGGTAAATCCTATTCCTTATTTGCTCGCGGTTGCAATGGCTTCAAATATTGGTAGTGCTTGTACATTTATTGGTAATCCCCAAAATGTATTAATAGGTAGTTTATCTCAAGTTCCTGCTGGAGAATATTTCTTATCAGCAGCTCCAATATCTTTTTTAGGCTTAATCATGCTTTATTTAGCAATATCATTTAAATATAAAAATGATTTGTCAGTGAGCTTTGAATATAAGAGTGATAACAATAGCATCATTCATAAATATTTATTGAGTAAAACAATAATTGTATTAGCACTTGTCATTGTTTTTTATTTAGTTGGTTTCGATTTATCATTGACAGCAAGTTTTGGGGCAGCATTTTTATTGATTAATGCTCGTATAAAACCAGAACGTGTTTATGAAGATATAGATTTTAACTTATTAATTATGTTCATTGGCTTGTTTATCATCATTGCTGGCGTAGAAAAAAGTGGTTTACTTGATTTAATAAATAGTTTTTTACCACCAGAATATATGAAAGAAATACCACTGTTTTCAGTGATGGCAATAGTGCTTTCTAATATAGTAAGTAATGTACCAGCAGTATTACTTTTAAGATATTACATTCCTGTAGATGAACAAATCTTATGGCAGGCTTTAGCTTTATTATCCACAATTGCAGGTAATTTGACAGTTTTTGGCTCTATTGCGAATTTGATTGTTATTGAAATTGCCAAAAAGCAGGGGATAAAAGTAACTTCTAATCAATATTTAAAGATAGGTTTTCCATTAACGATATTATTATCCATTATAAGCATTATTTGGTTTGAATTTATAAATTAAAAGTATGAAAAGTGTTGACTTTTTGTTTTTTATCATTTATAATAATTCATGTTGTTAAGACAAGTGCGGAAGTAGCTCAGTGGTAGAGCATCACCTTGCCAAGGTGAGGGTCGCGAGTTCGAGCCTCGTTTTCCGCTCCATAAGAAATTGGTCCCCAGTCAATAAGACTGGGGTATTTTTGTACTTAGACTTGTTTTTATGAAAGTATTGTGATATCATTCATTTAGTATAGTAGGTGTACTGTGACTATTAAGGTGAATGACAGTAACATATACAATAAGAATTTTGGTTTACTAGTTAAACAGGAGGTTTTTTTTTACAATGAACGTTACTACAGAAAAGATTGAAAATCATAAGGTAGTACTTACAATTGAAGTACCAGCTGAAGAACTTGATAAAGGTATTAAAGCTGCTTGCAAATCCCTTGCAAATCGTGTAAACATTCCTGGTTTCAGAAAAGGTAAAGCTCCTCGCCGTATTCTTGAAATGAACATCGGTAAAGAAGCTATCTTAGATGAAGCTTTTGATCGTGTTGCACAGAAAGCTTTTGATGAAGCTTTAAAACAAGAAAACTTAGATCCAGTAGACCGTCCACAGGTTGACATCGTAACTTTAGAAGAAGGTAAAGACGTAGTATTCAAAGCTACTATTACTCCTGTTCCAGAAGTTACTCTTGGCGAATACAAAGGATTAAAAGTTGCTAAAGACGCTGTTGAAGTAAAAGACGAACAAGTTGAAGAACAAGTAAAAAATATCTTAAATCACCATGCAAAAATGGTTGACGCTGAAGAAGGTGCAACTGTTGCAAACGATGATTTCATCACTTTAGATTTCAAAGGTGAAGTTGACGGTGTAGCATTTGCTGGCGGCGAAGGTAAAGATTACCCACTTCAAATCGGTTCTCATTCTTTCATCGATACTTTTGAAGATCAACTCGTTGGTCTTAAAGTTGGCGAAGAAAAAGACGTTAACGTAACATTCCCAGAAGAATATCATGCTAAAGATTTAGCTGGTAAAGCTGCTGTATTCCATTGCAAAATTAACAGCATTAAACATAAAGAAATGCCTGAACTCACTGATGAATTCGTAAAAGCATCTACTTCTTATGAATCCATCGAAGACATGAAAGCAAAACTTCGTGAAAACATTGAAAAAAATGCACAGCGTGAAGCAGATACTAAACGCCGTAACGAAATCTTAAAACAGGCTACTGACAATATCACTGTAGATATTCCAGAAGTTATGGTTGAAAACCGTGTAAGCAACATGATTCAGGAACTTTCCGTAAATCTTGAAAACCAAGGTATGAACCTTGATGCTTACTTAAAATATGCTAACATGGATATGGCAAAACTTCGTGAACAGTACAAAGAAAGTGCTGCAATCGCAGTAAAAACTGACCTCATGTTAGATGCTGTTGCAAAAGCTGAAGATATCAAAGTTGAAAACGCTGATATCAACGCTGAAATCGCTTTACTTGCTGCAACTTATGGTACAACTCCACAAGAAGTAAGCAAAATCATTAAAAAGAACCACAGCATTGGTAACTTAGTAGCTACTGTACTTCACAAAAAAGCTGCTAACTTCATCATTGACAGTGCTGTAGAAGCTTAATTAAAAAATTAAATGTAATATTTTTGACCGGGGTGAATGATATGAACTATGTACCTATGGTAGTTGAACAGTCAGGACGTGGAGAACGTGCCTATGATATTTATTCTCGTCTTTTAAAAGACCGTATAATTTTTTTAGGTGGTCCTATTGATGATAATGTAGCTAACGTGGTAATAGCCCAACTTCTATTCTTAGAATCTGAAGACCCGGATAAAGATATTCACCTTTATATTAATAGTCCCGGCGGTGTTGTTACTGCCGGGCTAGCTATTTATGATACTATGCAATATATTAAGCCAGATGTATCAACTATATGTATTGGACAAGCTGCTAGCATGGGCTCTGTGCTTTTAGCTGCTGGTGCAAAAGGCAAAAGATATGCACTTCCATATTCTCGCATTATGATACATCAACCACTTGGCGGAGCTCAGGGACAATCAACAGATATTCAAATTCAGGCTCGTGAAATTTTGCGTATTCGTGAAACTTTAAATGAAATCTTAAGTCGTCATACTGGTCAGTCTGTAAAAAAACTTACAGAAGATACAGAACGTGACAATTTTATGTCAGCGTTAGAAGCTAAGAAATATGGTTTAATAGATGAAGTTATTATTCGTCCACAAGAAGAAAAAAAGTGATAAATAGTCAATCATGATTAGCTGTAGATAAGAGGTGAATGTTGTTGAATTTCGGTGAGGGTAATAAAGGCAAAATGAAATGTTCATTCTGTGGAAAAACTCAGGAACAAGTACGAAAACTCGTGGCTGGACCAGGAGTCTATATCTGCGATGAATGTGTTAAGCTTTGCGATGAGATTGTAGAAGAAGAAGTTAATGATAATGAGCCTGTTGAACTTAGAGAGTTGCCAAAACCTAGAGAAATATATGATGTATTAAATCAATATGTAATAGGACAAGATGAGGCAAAAAAATCTCTTTCTGTAGCTGTATATAACCATTATAAACGTATAAACAGAGTTACAAAGCAGGATGATGTTGAATTACAAAAATCTAATATTTTGATGTTAGGACCAACTGGTAGTGGAAAGACTTTACTTGCACAGACCTTGGCTAAAATATTGAATGTTCCTTTTGCTATAGCCGATGCAACATCACTTACAGAAGCAGGCTATGTTGGTGAAGACGTAGAAAATATTCTACTAAAACTAATTCAAGCTGCTGATAATGATATTGAACAAGCTCAAAAAGGTATCATCTATATAGATGAAATTGATAAAATTGCTCGTAAATCCGAGAACCCTTCAATAACAAGAGATGTTTCTGGTGAGGGAGTGCAACAGGCACTTTTAAAAATCCTAGAAGGTACAATTGCTAGCGTTCCACCACAAGGTGGAAGAAAGCATCCTCATCAAGAAGGTATGTTACAAATCGATACTACAAATATATTATTTATTTGTGGTGGTGCTTTTGATGGTATTGAAAAAATAATAGATGCACGTTTAGGCAAAAAAAGTCTTGGTTTTGGTGCAGATATAAAAAGTAAACGCAAACAAACTACAGGTGAAATTTTGAAAAATGTTTTACCTGAAGATTTATTAAAATGTGGTTTAATTCCAGAATTTATAGGGCGTGTTCCTGTAGTAGTTACTTTAGAATCTTTGACAGAAGATGCACTAGTGGATATTTTGGTAAAACCAAAGAATGCTTTAGTAAAACAATATGGCAAACTTTTGGAAATGGACGGTGTAAAACTTCATTTCGATGAAGAAGCTTTACATTTGATAGCCAAAGAAGCTTTGGAGCGTAAGACAGGTGCTAGGGGACTTCGCTCAATTATTGAACGTATTATGCGTGATGTAATGTTTGAGATACCTTCCAAAATGGGTGCTGTTTCTTGTGAAATAACTAAAGAGATTATTGAAAAGAAAAAAACTCCTGTAATCACTTATGCTGATAAAAAAGCTGTAAAAAAATAACTTATTTTTAGCAAAGTAACAGGATATTAATATGCCATTAATAAAGAGTTGTTGCCAGGCTAAATAAAACCGCAGCAACTCTTTTTTATAATAAATATTTTATACTCATAGGAGGATTTCTTTCGTGGGGAAAAAAAGTACATTGAGCTTTTTACCATTAAGAGGAATGGTGTTATTTCCAAATAATGGAGCACATATTGATATAGGTCGTGATAAATCTGTTGCGGCTCTAGAAGAATGTTTGGCACATGGCAGACAGATTATGCTTAGTGCGCAAAAAGATGTCGAAGTAGAAGACCCAAAACGTGAAGATGTATATGAGATTGGTACAGTATGTCAAGTACAGCATGTAACTAAACTCAATAATGGGATTATGCGTGCGCAGATAGAAGGATTGTATCGCGCTCGTATTTTAGATTTTCGCGATGATGGTCTGTTCATTGAAGTAGATGTCGAAGAAATTGAAGAAGATAAAACAGATACTAAAGAAATTCAGGCACTTATAAGAGCATGTATTTCTAAATTTGAAGATTGGGTAAAACTCAGTCATAAAATACCACCTGAAGTCATGATTGCAGTTAATGTAGCTATGGACGATGGCGGAATTTTATGCAATGTAGTTACTAATCATTTAAATTGCAAATATCAAGATAAACAAGAAATTTTGGGTATCGTTGATTTAAAAAGCAGATTAGAAGCTCTATATAAATTGTTATTACAAGAAGTAGAAATTATGGAGCTTGAAAATAAAATAGTTTTTGATGTGAACAAGCAAATGAATAAAATTCAAAAAGAATATTATTTGCGTGAACAGATAAAAGCTATTAATAAAGAATTGGGCGAAGATGATGAAATAGCAGAAGCTATTGAAGAATATCGTCAAAAAATGAAAGAACATACTTATCCAGAGTATGTAACAGAAGCGTTGGAAAAAGAATTAAAACGTTTAGAACGTACAAATCCAGCTTCTCCAGAAATGGGAGTAATTCAAAATTATATTGAATGGGTACTTGATTTACCATGGGATATAGAAAATCAAGAAACTATAGATGTAAAAGAAGCACAAAAAACTTTAGATAAACATCATTATGGACTTACAAAAGTAAAAGAACGTATTATTGAATATTTATCTATAAAAGCTTTATCACCAGATATAAAGGCGCCTATCGTATGTTTAGTAGGCCCTCCTGGTGTTGGTAAAACTTCTATTGCAACATCTATAGCACAAGCTTTGAAACGTAAATTTGTCAGAGCATCTTTAGGTGGTGTGCGTGATGAAGCTGAAATCAGAGGTCATCGTCGTACTTATGTAGGTGCTATGCCTGGTCGTATCATTGAAGGTATAAAGAATGCAGGTAGCAAAGACCCATTATTCTTATTAGATGAAGTGGATAAAATGGCGTCAGATTATCGTGGCGACCCTGTGTCTGCTCTTTTAGAAGTATTAGACCCAGAACAAAACAGCACATTCTCTGACCACTATATCGGGCTTGCATTTGATTTATCTAAAGTAATGTGGATAATCACAGCAAATGATTTAGGTAATATTCCTCGTCCGCTTCGCGACCGTATGGAAATCATCATGCTTCCAAGCTATACTGAAGTAGAAAAAATGCATATAGCAAAAGAACATTTACTTGATAAAGTAAAAAAAGCAAATGGTCTTAAAAAATCTCAAGTGAATATGTCTGATGAAGTAATCAGCAAAATCATCGAAGATTATACTCGTGAAGCTGGTGTACGTGAATTAGAACGTCAATTATCTAAAGCTTGTCGCAAAGCTGCTTATAAAATAGTTACAGAAAAGAAAAAATCTGTACGCATCACTAAGAAGAATATAACTGATTTTTTAGGTAAAGCAAAATACACAGAAACTAAAGCTGAAAAAGAAAACCAAGTAGGTCTTTGCACTGGTCTTGCATGGACTGAAGTCGGCGGTGTTATCTTGCCAGTTGAAGTAGCTGTTTTAAAAGGAAAAGGAAATTTATTACTCACAGGTCAACTCGGTGATGTAATGAAAGAGTCTGGTAGAGCAGCACTCACATGTATTCGCACTCGTTCTGAGAAATTAAAAATAGATGAAAAGTTCTATGAAGAAAATGACATTCATGTACATTTTCCAGAAGGTGCAGTACCAAAAGATGGCCCATCTGCTGGTATCACTATGACTACAGCTATAGTATCAGCACTTACAGGTAAGAAAGTAAGAGCTGATGTGGCTATGACAGGAGAAATCACTCTTCGTGGCAAAGTATTACCTATTGGTGGATTGAAGGAAAAATCTTTGGCGGCTTATCGTGAAGGTATCTATACTGTAATCATGCCAAAAGCTAATGAAAGAGATTTAGACGAAATTGCACCAGAAGTAAAAGCTAAGATGAAATTTATTCCTGTAGAGACTATAGATGAAGTTTTAAAAGTAGCGTTGGTGGATTAAATGACACAGACAGATATACAAGAAAATAATGCAAATAAAATAAAAGCTCAAGATAAAATAAATATTATCCGAGCTAAATATATTGCGTCAGCTGTAAAAAAAGCGCAATATCCAGAAGAACGCTTAAAAGAAATAGCTTTTATCGGTCGTTCTAATGTGGGTAAATCTTCTTTGATTAATTCTTTGACACGTGTGCATAATTTAGCACGTGTCAGCGGTCAGCCAGGGAAAACGCAGACAATTAATTTTTATGAATTAACTGCTAGATTTAATGAAACTGGTGAGGATAAATTATTTCATTTAGTCGATTTACCAGGATATGGCTATGCAAAAACAGCTCAAACTAATCGCAAGCAATGGGCAAAATTTATCGAAGAATACTTTTTACATTCAGAGCATCTTCAATTCGTTTGCCAGCTTATAGATATTCGTCATGAGCCTATGAAATCAGATAAAGAAATGTTTGATTGGCTCATAAAAAATAATATTCCTGTGCTTATTATCGCAACTAAAGCTGATAAAATCAGCCGTGGAGCAGTGAATAAACAAATAGCTCAAATTCGCAAATCCTTAGGTGTGAAAGAGATAGATATTTTACCTTATTCTTCACCGAAAAAACAGGGAAGAGCAGAGCTTTTAAATGTAATTTATGAAATGTTAGTTGATTAATAATTAAGTGCCTTTAACATATGTTAGAGGCACTTTTTGTTTAATTTAGATTTTAAAAATGAATGATATTCATATTTACTTGACTGTATAATCTATAGTTTGTTACAATAAAAACCAGATATTTTGATAAACGAGGATTATTATTATGCTTACAAATTTTGATAAATCATTATTAAATATTATTCAAAGAAACTTGCCAATCAGTGAGCGTCCATTTTTGGAATTGGCTAAGATTTTAGAGACAACTGAAGACCATGTAATAGAGCGTTTACGTTATTTAAAAGAACATGGTTATATTCGCCGTATAGGGCCATTTTTTGATTCGGGAAAATTAGAGTATAAAGGAACTCTTGTGGCTTTAAAAGTAAAAGAAGGCTATATGCAACAAGTGGCTGAATTTATAAATCGCTATCCAGGGGCTACGCATAATTATGAGCGTGAAGGCGAGTATAATTTATGGTTTACATTGCTTACACATAGCGAGGAAAAGAGAAAACAGATATTAGATGAAATCAAAGCTCAAGAAGGCGTAGAAAAATTGATGAATTTAGTATCTAATAAAAAATATAAGATAAATGTACAATTTAAATTAAAATGATTTATTTTTAGTATATTTATGCTTATAGATAGAATAACAAAGTTACAAATATATTTAATGACTTAGAAAAATTTTTTACTGTATTTGAATTTATAAAAATTTTTTTGTATAAAGTAAAAATATATAGAAAAAACGCTGTAATACTTGATTTTGTTGAAGAAAGGCAGACTAATGGATTTATTAGATAAACAAATTATTAGAATTATGCAAGATGAATTTCCACTTGTAAAAGAACCTTATAAAGAATTTGCAAAAAAACTTAATATATCTGAGCAGGAATTATTAAATCGTTTGCGAATTTATAAAGAAGAGGGTAAAATTCGTAAAATGGGTGCTGTACTTCGTCATGTAGAAGCAGGATTTCGTGCAAATGCTCTTTGTGCATGGGTAGTGCCAGTGGATAAATTAGATGAGATAGCACAAAAATTAGCTCAATGTCCATCTATTTCTCATTGTTATGATAGAAATACTACCCCAGATTGGCCATATAATATTTATACAATGATACATGCTCATACACGTCAAGAGTGTGAAGTCATTGCAGAAAAATTGGCCAAAGAAAATAATCTTCAGCAATATACTATGCTTTATTCTGTGAAGGAATGGAAAAAAACAAGTATGCGATACTTTGATGAAGCTGAAGATGAATAATTTTTGGAAGGTGATTTAATGGTTTCAGAAAAAATGTATGAATTAGGTACAAAGAAATCTACTATTCGTACTATTTTTGAATATGGTCGCAAACGTGCGTTAGAAGTAGGAGAAGAAAATATCTATGATTTTAGTATAGGTAATCCAAATGTTCCTGCTCCTGATTTTGTAAAACAGGCTATCATTGATATTTTAAATGAAATGGATCCATGTGCTGTACATGGTTATACTGTAGCTCCAGGTAATCCAGAAGTTAGAGAAGTTTTAGCTAAAGATATCAATCGCCGTTTTGGTACTAATTTCGCTGGTAAAAATTTATTTATTACTGGCGGTGCTGCTGGTGCGATTACAATTACTTTTAAAGCTTTAAGTGAAGCAGGCGATGAATTCATCACATTTGCTCCATATTTTCCTGAATATAAATGTTTTGTAGAATCCACAGGAGCTAGTTTAAAAGTAGTTCCTGCCAAAATAGATGATTTCCAAATTCAATTTGATAAGTTTGAAGAAATGATAACTGCAAAAACAAAAGCAATTATCGTAAATTCACCTAATAATCCTAGCGGTGTTGTATATAGTGAAGAAACTATCAAAAAATTGGCAGAAGTTTTGACTGCAAAATCAAAAGAATATAATCACCCAATTTTCTTGATTTCTGATGAACCTTATCGTGAAATTGCTTATGGTGTAGATGTACCATATTTGCCAAAATACTATGATAATACTATTGTTTGCTATTCTTATAGTAAATCTTTCTCACTTCCTGGTGAACGTATCGGTTATATCGTAGTACCAGATGAAGTAGCTGATTTTGGCAAGGTTTATGGTGCTATTGCTGGAGCTGCTAGAGTATTGACTCACGTAAATGCTCCATCTTTATTCCAATTAGTAATTGCTCGTTGTGCAGGCAAAGAGTCTGATATGTCTACTTATGAAAAAAATGGTAAATTATTATACAATGGTCTTATCGAAGCTGGTTTTAAATGTGTAAAACCACAGGGAGCATTTTATCTTTTCCCTCAATCTTTAGAACCAGATGATTATGCTTTCTGTAAACGCGCTCAAAAATATGATTTATTATTAGTTCCAGGTAGTGACTTTGGTTGCCCAGGACATTTCAGAGCTTCTTATTGCATAAAGACAGAAACAATTGAAAAATCTTTGTCTTTATTTAAAAAGTTAGCCGAAGAATATAAAAAATAAAAATAAATAAAAGGTATTGTTGATAGAGTTTTAAATATCAGCAGTACCTTTTTTATTAATTAATTTAAGTTTGTGAAATAAAAAGTAGGAGTATAAAAATAGTATTTTATGGATAGAGAGATTTTAAAATATTATATAGAAGAATATAAAGAAGATTTTGATAGAATAAATCAAGATGAGATTTATAAATGGTATATAGTAGCAAAATTTCAAAAAAATTGGGATATTGAAGCTGTAGACTTTTATAATATGTTAAATAAAGCTTTAGTAGATTATGTTCAAACGCCTTTTGCTAAAGTAGCTAATAATTTAATTTGTAGTAATAATTTTTATCCAAAGAGTGTATTGTTAGAGTTTGTAAAAAAGGATAAAGATACAGTAAAATCAATGTTTGAATATTTATATGATGAAAATATTTCTTTAAATAAAAGAATGAATCATTTTAAAACGAAAGCAGATAATTTATTTTTAAGAGATGAACATAATAAAAATAAATCGCATTATCAGACATTCAATATAATAAGTTTATATTTGTTTCTTAGATATCCTGATAAATATTATATATATAGGTATTCTATATTTAAATTGTGTGCCGAAAAATTAAAATATAGCAAAAAAGTAAAAAAAGGTGATATTAAAGAAGCTATAAACTTATATGATGAAATAAAGTCTGTAATAAAAGAAGATGAAGAATTAATTAATTTATCAAAAAATAGATTAAATAAAGATTGTTATCAAGATGAAAATTTAAATTTACTAACTATGGATATAGCTTATTTTATAGAAAATTTTAATGAGGAAAAGAAGCAGGAAATGATTAAGGTTGATAAATGTTGGTATGTTGGAGCTAATATGGAAGGGGTGGATTATTTTGATGAATTTGTGAAAAATGGATATTGGGAGAATGGATATGAAAATAAATATTTAGATAAAGTAAAGAGTATGCAGGTAGGCGATAAAATTGTTATAAAATCTGCATATACACAAAAAAGAGATTTACCATTTGATGTAAATAATAAATCTGTAGCTGTAATGAAATTAAAAGCAAAAGGAACGATAATAGAGAATAAACAAGATGGAAGGCGAGTATCAGTAAAATGGGATAAACCATGGGAAAAACCTAAAAAATGGTTTTTTTTACAATATAGAGGTACAATAAATAAAGTTGAACGCAAAGATGATGATTGGGTCTATGGTGCTTTATTGGATTTTACTTTTAATGATATAGAACAAGATTATGATAAATTTTTAACATATCCTTATTGGGCAAATAGATATGATATAGATATTGAAAATGAGGAAGATTATGAAGAAAATAATGAAGTAAAAATATATACTAAAGAAAATGTTTTACAAGAAGTATTTATTGAAGAAGATTTTTATAATAATTTATTGAATGTATTAAAACGAAAGAAAAACATTATTTTAGCTGGTGCACCAGGTGTTGGTAAAACTTTTATGGCTAAAAGATTAGTATATTCATTATTAGGAAAAAAAGACGATAAATATATACGTATGGTACAATTTCATCAAAGTTATGCTTATGAAGATTTTGTAATGGGTTATCGACCAAGTGAAAATGGTTTTGTATTGAAAACAGGTATTTTTTATAATTTTTGTCAAATAGCTCAAAGTGATAGAGAAAATGATTATTTCTTTATTATTGATGAAATTAATCGCGGTAATATCAGTAAGATTTTCGGTGAATTATTGATGCTTATTGAAGCAAATTATCGAGATGAAGAAATAATTTTATCGTATAATGGAAAAAATTTTGCTGTACCGAATAATTTATATATTATAGGCATGATGAATACTGCAGATAAAAGTCTAGCCGTTGTTGATTATGCTTTGCGTAGAAGATTTAGCTTTTTTAAGATTAAGCCAGCATTTGAAGATGGTAGCTTTAAAGAATATCAAAAGAAATTAGAAAATGATTATTTTAATAAATTAGTAAATCTATTGATAAAATTGAATCATGAAATTAGTGATGATATATCTTTAGGTGAAGATTTTTGTATAGGGCACAGTTATTTATGTAATTTGAATAAAGATATTTGTACAAGAGATTTATTAAAAGAGATAGCATATTATGAAATTTTACCTATATTGAGAGAATATTATTTTGATGATTTAGATAAAGTAAGTTATTGGCAAGATGAATTTGAAGGTATTTTTGATAATGAAACAAAATAACATTTTGATTAAAAACATATATTATATGCTTGCTTATGTCTATTGTGATTTGAATAAAAAACAATATGCTTGTTTAGCCGTAGAGAATTTTGAGGATATAGAAGATTTGTTGACAAGCATTTTAATAAAAGGCGTTAATTATCAATTAAAAAAGGGATTATATACTGATTATCAAGAAAAAGAAGATTTATTGCTTGTAGTACGAGGAAAAATTGTATTACAGAAAACATTAAATCAATTAAATACAGGGAAAAAACAAATTTATTGTCAATTTGATGAACTTAGTTATGATAATATTTTTAATAGAATTATAAAAGCAACAATGATACTTTTATTAAAAGATACGAAAATCAAAGAAGAATATAAGATTATCATAAAAAAATATTTACGGTATTTTTCTAAGGTAGAATATATAGATTTAGTAAATATAAAATGGAAACAATTAAAAAATTATTATCATAGAAATAATATGTCTTATGAGTTATTGATGAATATTTGTTATTTGATATATGATAGACATATATTAAGCGATAAACAAGGCGATAATTATTTATGGAATTTTATTGATGATATAAATATGGCTAATTTATATGAAAAATTTGTGCTTAATTATTATAAAAAGCATTATCCAGAATTGAAGGCAAAATCAGCGGTTATTAGATGGAACGTAAATAGTATGAATAGTGATGATGAAGCATTAGCTTTTTTGCCTAGGATGAGAACAGATATTACGTTGACATATGCAAATAAAATATTGATTATTGACACTAAATTTTATCAATATAGTTTAGTAAAACATAGTAGATATCAAAATAGCCATTTAAAACATCATTCAGATAATTTGTATCAAATTTTTACGTATGTAAAAAATAAAGATAAGATAAATACAGGTAATGTAAAAGGATTATTATTGTATGCTCAAACTGTCAAAGATGGGGAAATAAGACACAAATATATGATGGCTGGAAATGAATTTTATGTACAAACTTTAAATTTAAATCAAGATTTTGCAAGGATAAAAGCACAGTTAGATGATATTGTTAATTTAATTAAAGATAAAAAAGCTCTATAGAATAAAAATCTATAGAGCTTTTTATAATATTATTTTTCTTTGTGTTTATTTTTTTCGGCTAAATCAGCTTCACATTTTTCAAGAGCTGTAGAGAATTTACGCCAGAGGTGTTTTCTACCTAATGTACGGAATAATCCAGCACGATACATATGACGGCGAACTTGTGGATTAGCTTCGCAAAGATATACTTCAATGCCACGTTTTTGAAGATGTTTAACGATTTCATTGAGCATTTTAAGACCACTTAAATCTACGAATGGCACGCTTTCAAAGCGTAAAATCAAAGATTTTGGATCTTTATCGATATGGGCAAGGGAACGTTCAAAGGCACTTACAGCACCGAAAAAGAGTGGCCCTTCGATAGTATAAACAAGCATTTCAGGGTGATGTTCTAATTCTTTTTGGAACTGAGGTTCAATTTCTGTATGATGAATAGCATGGACATCAACAGAGAATACCATTTTACGCATGAATTGTAAAATAGCAAGTACAACACCAACGTTTACAGCAACTACTAAATCAGTGAAGATAGTCAAAAAGAATGTGATGAGCAAAATAAGGGAGTCTGCACGAGGGGCAACACGGATAAGGCGAATAAAATTCGGTACATCACTCATATTGTAGGATACGACGAATAAAATCGCAGCCATAGAGGCAAGTGGAATATTAGCAGCAAGTGGAGCTAAGAAGAATAATACTAATACTAAAAATACGCAGTGAACTAAGCCTGCAAGTGGACTTGTACCACCTTGACGAATATTTGTAGCAGTACGAGCGATAGCACCAGTAGCAGCGATACCACCAAAGATAGGACAAACGATATTAGCAAGACCTTGACCGAATAATTCTTGGTTAGAATTGTGTTGATGACCTGTCATACCATCAGCAACAACGGCAGACAATAATGATTCAATAGCACCGAGCATGGCAATAGTAAAAGCTGGGCCAATCAAAGCAAATACATCAGAAATAGATATTTCAGGAAGTGTAAGACTTGGTAAGCCTTGAGGAATACCACCAAAAGCAGTGCCGATAGTAGCAACTCCAGGGAATTGATAATAAGATTGGATACAAGTAGCGACAACCATTGCCCAAAGTGGTGCTGGGAGTTTTTTAGCAAGTGGAATTTTTGGCATGATTAGGATAATAGCAAGGCTGATTAAACTAATCATGAGTGTAGGCATATGACTTTGTGGTAAAGATAAAATCATCAAATAAAGTTTTTCATGGAACATTTCAGCGTGAGCAATTGGCGGAAAACCAAAGAAGGATTGCCATTGACCAACCCAAATAGTAACACCGATACCAGAAGTAAAGCCAACGATAACAGGAGCAGGAATAAAGCGAATGACATCACCGAGTTTGGCGATAGACATCAAAACTAAAATAATACCAGCCATGATAGTGGCGATTTGTAGACCTGCTAGACCATATTGCATCAAAATGCCACTGAGTAAAACAATAAATGCACCTGTAGGGCCTGCAATCTGTACACGAGAGCCACCAAAGATAGAAACGAAAAATGCGGAAATAATAGCAGTATAAATACCTTGTGCAGGAGATACGCCACTAGCGATAGCAAATGCCATAGCAAGAGGCATAGCCACGATACCGACTACGATACCTGCGGAGATATTTTTTCCTAAATGTTCAGATTTGAATAAACCAGCGTTATAAGCTTCTTTTAATGCAATCAACAGTAATTCTCCTTTAGTTAAATATTAAATTGTTAAGTGAAAAACGATTAAAAAATATGTAATAGCTATAATTTTTCTTAGATGATAAAATACCTCCTTTATAAATAAAATATAAGTGATAAATTTTTTATAAACTTCATAAATATGATAAAGCTAATAAAAAATACAAAGAATAGTTTATCACTAGATTTTAAGACTAGCAATAAAATTTAGGTGAAAAATAAAAAAGAAATTAGCAAAATACTAATTCCTAGCAAAATTTTAATAAAATATGATATGAAAATGTAGTTTTAAGCTTCAAGATATCGTTGATACATATTATAAGTTTTTTCATCAAAACAAGAGAAAATAATATCAAGTTTATAATCTTTATGCATATCTAGCCATGTTTTGACTGTAGAGATAGCAATTTTTGTCGCTTCTTCTAGTGGATAATGATATACACCAGTGGAGATAGCAGGAAAAGCGATACTGTGAATATCGTGTTTCAAAGCTAAATCTAAAGAATTTTTATAGCAATTGGCAAGTAGCGAAGCTTGATTTTTTTGAGTAGAACAAATTGGCCCTACTGTATGAATTACATATTTTGCTTTTAAATTATAGCCCTTAGTGATTTTAGCTTCGCCAGTTTCACAGCCACCGAGAGTGCGACATTCTGCTAAAAGCTCACGACCTGCACGGCGATGAATAGCACCGTCGACTCCACCACCGCCGAGAAGCGTTTTATTCGCAGCATTGACGATTGCATCACAATCAAGAATAGTAATATCACCTAAATCAATAGAAATCATATTAACACCTTCTATAAAAATTAATTAGTTAAATCATCTAATAGGAATTTTAGAAATAGTTATCTTTGTCTTTTTCAAGCCATTAGCCTTGAGAAAATGATTTAATTCTTGTTTATTTTGTCTACACATAGCACCGAGAGTGATTTCAGGAATGAGTTCACTATCCCAAATATCGGCTAAACATAATTTATGATAACTGCGGATTTCATTTTTAAATAAAGAAAAATGCGTCTGTTCAATGGAAGACATTCGCAATAGTGAATGGAATTTGTCATGCAAAGGTTTGAGCGTAGCAGGTAAGATAATATTACGGCTCATGCTCAAAAAATCTTTTTTCATAGATAGAGTTTTAGGATAAAAAAGCAGACGAAATTCATGTTCATCAGCAAAATAATTATTTTTAGCAAAGTTCATGACTTTATTATAGGCAATGACTAAAACGATAAAGCCATATTGTTCGATATATTTTTGAAAAGGGTCATTATAATTGCGGATTTGTTCTTCAAATAAATCGTAAAAACAAGCACAGATATGGGATAATTTATCTAAGATTTCAGCATCACTATAGAGAATTTTTTCTAGTTCTGTTATGGAAAAATGGGAATAATCTTTGAAATTTACATTGAGTTTATCCATGTTGATACCGATACAAACACCACTATAACTAGAAGCATATCTTTCCCAATGTGAGAGATTATCTTTTTTATCGGTTAAACTTAGCGAATAACCATCACTTTTTTTGAGATAATTTTTTAAGTCAGGCATATGGGTTTCAAAACTTTTTTTCAATAATGATAGATATTGCTTGAAATTATCATCAGTAGAATTATTTATAATTTCGTCCATATCTTTGAGCATATGATTTACAGTATAATATCTCTCTGATTTATCATTAGAAGATTTTAGATTGGTCAGCCAAAGCTCACGACTCATGATGATATTATAAAGTGAATTGATTGATGTATAATGATAAAAAATATTTTGTCCGTCCATAATTATTACCTCGTAGAAGTCTTATTAATTATAATTATGAAAGGGAAAAAGAGAAAATGCAATAATAATAATATAGTTGTTCATTTCTTTAATGATAAAGAAACGAACCAAAGAAATCACCCGCTCACGCACTTTTTACTTTGTCAAAGATAAAAATATATCAACAACGTTCTAAACTCGCAAGGCTCAAACAGTAGAACTAAAAGCGTAGCTATATTTTTATCTTTGCCAATAGCTAAAGCTACCGTAAAAAGATGCTAAAATGCGGGAAAAAGTTTGGTGTTATTAAAGATTTTCAATAACTGATGTTACCATTAAATTTTAAAAAGCGAAAAAATGATAAATTGATAAAATAATAATCAAATATCCCTCACGTTAGCGAATTTTGCGGTAGCCGTAGGCTATTGGCAAGGATAAAATCATGACTATGAATTTAGCTCTACTGTTTGAGCGAAGCGAGTTTAGAGCGTTATAGTCATGGTTTTATAATTGACAAAGAAAAATTGGTATCGGGAGGTAGAGTTCTTTTGTTATTTTTCTTGGTCAAAAAAGAAAAGTAAGCGGACTATACGAACATTTGTTGTAATAGTCCTTTTTTTATTTGTTTCCAGTGTTCTAGCTGGGCTTTTTGGTTTTCGAGTTTGCGGTCAAATGCTGAAAGGAAATCGGCTATTTTTGTTTGTTCTTCTAAACAAGGGATAAATAAGATTACTTCAGAAATATCTTTTTTATTAATGGAGCTAAAGGTACTTCCTTGACTTTTTTTTATTAATTGAAATAAGTTAAATTCTAAATTATATTTACCAAATAATTTATTACAATTAAAAGATATGGCAGATAAACCACGACCAATACAAAATTTTTTATTAGCAATATTTATAGCACCAACAGGTGCACGCACACTTAACAAAATATCTGTAGGATTTGCGATTTTTTGTGGTTTAGTACACCAATATTTTTCAATAGGATATTTATTAGTAAATTCTGCATTACCTTGTAAAAAGGGAGTACCAATTTTTTCAGTATTAACAAAATCACTATCAGGAGATTGTCCCATAGTAATATTACTAATATCTTCTAATTTTTTCTTTTCCCAATTAGGATAATTATTGCCGTTTTTATCTTTAAAGCGTAGTTTTTGGCTAAAAATTTGTTGTAGCAATCCTTTTTTCTGATTTTCTAGGCTAGTGATAGTATTTTCTAGGTTTGTTATTTTTTTATCTACTGTAGAAAGGAAATTAGCGATTTTCTTTTGTTCTTCTAAACAAGGAAGATTGATAGAAATGTTTTCTAAATAAGAATAATATAAGTTAGAAACATTGCCACCTTCTACAAGTCTGGCAAATTTATATTTCATTGTCCCATTAAACATATAACTTATAAACAATGGATTATTTTTTGTATTATAAACAGAAATCATTTCACCTATTGCAACATCTTTAAAAGGAAGATAACAGCATTTACAAAAATCAAGAGGTTCTTCACCAACACGGGGAACTAAAACCTCATTACCTGTACTAAATTTTAAATTTTCTTTAGGAATATTAGTGTAGGAATAGATTTTTTTTACAATAATGTTATGAGTAGTATAAAGTTCTCCATATCGAACGCATGGAGTAGTTGCCGTATCTGTAATAGACCATTTAGGCGCGCTTTTACCATAGTAAAAATAGCCACTTTTACCTATTGTTGAATTAACCCAATTCGGATAATCATTGTCATTATTATCTTTAAATCTTAATTTTGGTATATTCATTATTTTAACCCCAATTCATGGAAGTATTTGTCTAATTCTTCATCAATATTTTGGCTTTCGTTTTGGAGTTTGGTCAATGTGGCAAATTCTGCTTGTAGGTCTACTGGTTCTTCTTCTTCAAATGTATCTACATAACGAGGAATATTGAGGTTATAGTCGTTTTCTTCGATTTCTTCGATAGTGGCAACATGAGCATATTTTTCTACATCTTGGCGGTTTTTATATGTTTCGATAATTTTATGGATATGTTCATCTGTGATGAGGTTTTGATTTTTGCCTTTGTCGAATTCTTTGGAAGCATCAATAAATAATATATCTTTATTTGGACGATTTTTCTTGAAGACTAAGATACAAGTCGGAATACTTGTGCCATAGAATAAGTTTGCAGGTAAGCCGATGACTGTATCGAGATAGTTGTAATCACGGATAATTACTTTGCGGATTTGTTCTTCAGCGGAGCCACGGAATAATACGCCATGTGGCAATACTACAGCCATAGTGCCGTCTTCATCTAAGGAGTTTAACATATGGCAGACGAAGGCAAAATCTGCTTTGCTAGAAGGTGCGAGTTTGCCGTAAGGGCTGAAGCGTTCGTCTTCTAAGAATTTTTTATCAGCAGACCATTTGGCAGAATATGGCGGATTGGCTACGACTGCACTGAATTTTTTATCCATGAAAGCAGGTTCTTCAAGTGTATCGCCATTTGCTATTTCAAAATGTTGATATTGAATATTGTGTAAAAGCATATTCATGCGAGCAAGGTTATAGGTAGTTGCAGTTTTTTCTTGTCCGTAGTAATAAGTAACTTTAGTTTCTTTGCCGACACGAAGAAGAAGCGAACCACTACCGCAACATGGATCGTATACGGAGAATAATTTATCTTTATTTAAGGTTACAAGGCGAGCTAAGATTTTGGATACTTGTTGTGGTGTATAGAATTCGCCAGCTTTTTTGCCTGCTGTCTGGGCGAACATGCCTATTAAATATTCGTATGCATCACCGAGTACATCAATTTCGGCATTATCAAAATCTAAATCAAGATTGTCTATACTAGCTAATACTTTGCCGATTACTTGGCTACGTTCTTTGACATCTTTGCCGAGTTTGGTGGATTTTAAATCCATATCATCAAATAAACCTTCAAAATCATGCTGGCTTTGTGTACCGAGTGATGACTCCGAAATGGCAGAAATGGCTTTGTCGAGTTCTTCAATATCGAAGCTATTTGTTTCTTTTAAGACTTTAGTGAAGTGAGAAAATAAGTATTGTGGTGCGATAAAGTAACCAAGAAATTCAACAATATCAGAACTAAAATCGTTTCTTACATCTTCATCATTATCAGCATAGAAATCTTCAAAAGAGATATTATCTTCTTTTAATAATAAATGAGCATTTTTTTCTACTTTTTCAGATAGATAGCGGTAAAAGATTAATCCTAAGATATAAGATTTGAATTCGTAAGCTTCCATACTACCACGCAAATTATTTGCCATGTCCCAAAGTGTAGAATGAAGTTGCGCTTGTTGTACTTTTTGAATATCAGAAGTTGACATAAAAATCCTCCTAAAAATAAAATGATGTTCATTTCTTTTATGGTAAAGAAACGAACTAAAGAAAATTATTATAGATAAAATTTTAATTTAAAAATACAAAAAAGTAATGTATTATATTATATTTATTTGTTCATTTCTTTAGTGGCAAATAAACGAACCAAAGAAAGCCACCGCAGATAAAATTTTAGCTTTGAAAACAATTATCGCTTCATACAACGCTTAGAAACTCGCTACGCTCAAACATTCAGACTAAAACCGTATTCGGCGATAATTTTTTTCAATAACTAACGTTACCATTAAAATTTTAAAATGCGGGAAAAAGTTTGGTATCATTAAAGATATCATAAATAAATTTTAAAATACAAAAGAGGTTAATATATGAAAATTGATTTTGTTTTTGTGCTATAGTATAATATAGGCAAAAGAAGAGAATAAACTGATGTTCGCTACGTCAGCCCTCTTCTGAGAATTCTGCAAAAATGGAGAAGAGGCTGTCCGTTAAGACGGCTTCTTTTTTATTTCAATTTTAATTGAGATAAGAAAGTATAGTAAATATAAGACTTAAAAAAGAAATTATCAAAGATAATACTTCATAATCGGTCATATTTACCACCTCCCTCAAATGAGAGAGAGCCGACACATCAATTTATTCTCCGCAGGATATTGTATCACAAAGACAAGCGAAAGGCTTGTCTTTTTTTATGTCTTTATTAAATTTTTAAAATACGGAACGTAAATAGGTTTGTTCATTTCTTTGGTGGCAAAGAAACGAACCAAAAGAAAGCCACCGCAGATAAAATTTTAGCTTTGAAAAAAATTATCATTTCATACAAAGCTTAAAACTCGCTACGCTCAAACAGTTAAGCAAAAGGCGTATTCAATGATAATATTTTTCAATAATCTTACGATTACCACTAAATTTTATAATGCGGAAAAATAACAAATTATTTATTGATAAGTTTGATGGTTAGCGTAAAAAGATGCTAAAATAGGGGAAAAATTTGGTGTTATTAAAGATTTTCCTCATAGTATAGATTTTATATTTATAATATAAGATTTATATTATGGTGATTTTTCTATTTTTATAAATAGGTATTTACATATTGTTTTAAAGTAAATAATATATTTTACTTATGGATGAATATATGATAATATAAGGTCAAGGTTGAACGAGATGTTAATTAAGAAATTATAAATAAGATAATTTATGAAAGAAGGCTTTATATTATGATTAGAAAAGTTCCTGTACCTACTGCTGGGGTGATGCTTGGACTAGCAGCTCTTGGCAATTTGCTTGCACCATATTCCATGATTTTGAAATATGCTTGCGGTATTAGTTCTGCGTTTTTAGGGGTGTTGTTATTTAGTAAAATTATTTTACATCCGCAGATGATGAAAAATGATTTGAATGGAAATTCTATTTTTGCCAGTGTGTTTGCTACTTTCTTTATGGCGATTATGCAGCTTTGCACTTATACTTTTCCGTTTGCACCTATAGCTAGTGAAGTAGTTTGGTATGGGGCGATTTGTGGTCATTTTATGTTGATGGCATGGTTCACTTATCGCTATATCATCAATTTTGAATTAAGAGATGTTTTCCCAACATATTTTATAGCATATGTAGGTATTGTGGTAGCGTCTGTTACAGCACCTACTTTTAATCACCACAATTTAGGTGAATATATTTTCTGGTTTGGTTTCACTATGTATATGATATTATTCGCTCTTGTTACTATCCGTTATTGCAGTAAACATGCAATCGCTGAACCAGCAAAACCTTTATTTTGTATCTATACTGCACCAATGAGTTTAAGTTTAGCGGGTTATCTTGCTTGTGTTGCTGATAAATCTTTAATCATGATTGTGATTATGCAGATATTAGCTCAAGGTTTATTTGTGGCAGTGCTTACACAGATGCCAAAACTTTTAAAATTAAAATTCTATCCTAGTTATGCAGCATTTACTTTCCCATTTGTTATTACTGCGATTGCACTTCGTCAGACTGTTAGTTATTTAAACGAAATCAATATAGCAGTACCTAGTATTTTAAATTATGTAGTAGGAGTAGAAACTATCTTAGCTACAGCGATTGTAACTTATGTGTTCATCAGATATTTGAAATTCTTACATGAACAAATGATTGTAAATATGGGGGATAGAGCAAAAACTGTTTTTGGTACTATAACTAATATTGTTAAATAATGAAGCCTTCAAAATTCTAAGAATATACCTTAATACTATTTAGGTTTAGATTTTATATCTAAACCTATTTTTTTATTTTTATGACAAAAATAAAAAGACAAGTAAAATACTTGTCTTTATGATATAATTCTTGGCATAGGGAATAAATTGATGTGTCATGCCTCTCTTTTAGGGAGGTGGTAAATATGACGAATTATGAAGTATTGTCTTTGATAATATCTTTATTAACGCTTATATTTACTATACTTTCTTATTTTAATTGATTTTAAAATAAAAAAGAAGCCATCTTGATGGACAGCCTCTTCTTCAACAATAACACTATAAGAAGAGGGCTGACATCGGCAAACATCAGTTTATTCTCTTCTTTGTTTATTATACTACAATGAATATGGCAAAACAAGTTGAATTAATTTAGATATTATATTAGGTATTATAATTGATTTGTTTCAACTAAGGACAGGATATTATTATCAAAAAGCATTTTGCCAAATAGTCTATAGATGGTATAATATAGCTATTGTTTTTAACTATTTATAATTTGTATATATAAGAAAGGATGGAAATGAATGGTTGAATCAGCATGGTCGCTATTGCCTCCGATAATTACCATAGTATTGGCTTTGGCGACAAAAGAAGTATACATGTCGTTGATTGTGGGTATCTTTGTAGGGGCTTTAATGTTCACAGGCTTTGATTTATTAGCTGCTATTGATGCATTCTTTGCAATTATGTCCGATAAAGTTGGCGGAAATGTATATATTTTAGTATTTTTGGTCTTATTAGGTATTATTGTAGCAGCTATTGCTCGCTCTGGTGCTTCTCGTGCTTATGGTGAATGGGCAGCAAGTGTAATCAGAGGAAAACGCAGTTCCTTACTCGTTACTTCTATCTTAGGGGTAGTTATCTTTATCGATGACTATTTTAACTGTTTGACTGTAGGTACAGTTATGCGACCTGTTACTGATAAATTTAATGTAACTCGTGCAAAACTCGCTTATATCATCGATGCTACAGCAGCACCAATTTGTATTATCGCTCCAGTATCTAGCTGGGCAGCAGCAGTTAGTTCTTCACTTCCTGAAGACAGTGCTATTGATGGTTTCTCCTTATTCTTGCAGACAATTCCTTTTAATATGTATGCATGGTTTACTATTATCTTTATGTTGTTCTTAATTTGGACTGGTAAAGATTTTGCTGCTATGAAAACTTTAGAGAAAAAAAGCGGTGGCAAATTAGTAATTCCTGAAGAATATAAAGAAGAAAAAATGGAAGCAGTAGGTAATGGTAAAATCTTAGATTTATTATTACCACTTATCGTTTTAATCGGTGGTTGTATCTTCGGTATGCTTTATACTGGTGGTATTTTAGAAGGTGCTAGTGTATCTGACGCTTTCGCAAATTGTGAATCTGCTAGAGGTCTAGTAATTGGTTCCTTTATCGCTTTAGTATTCACATTTTTACTCTATGTACCACGTGGGGTGCTTCGCTTTGGTAAATTCTGCGAATGTTTTAACCAAGGTTTTAGAGCTATGACTCCAGCTATTTTTATTTTGTGTCTTGCTTGGAGCTTATCTGGTGTTTGCGGTGAAGATTATTTGAATATCGGTGGTTATGTTGGCGGTATCGTGTCCAACAATGCTACTGTAGGTATGTTCATGCCAGCTGTATTCTTTCTTGTAGCTATCGGTCTTGCTTTTGCTACTGGTACTTCTTGGGGTACATTCGGTATCTTAATTCCTATTGCTCTTGCTGTAGTATCTACAGATCCTCATCTTTTAGTAGTTACAGTAGCAGCAGTATTGGCTGGTGCTGTAGGTGGTGACCATGTATCACCAATATCTGATACAACTATCTTAGCTTCTGCAGGGGCTCAATGTAGTCATATTGACCATGTAAGTACACAGGTTCCATATGTAATCGTAGTAGCTAGTTGTGCATTTGTAGGTTATTTAGTAGCTGGTATTGCTGGTAATGGCTGGATTGGTGTAGTATCTGGTTTTGTTTTATTAGCTATAGCTATGACTTATATTTATAAAGTTTTAATGAAAGATTAAAATAAAAAGAAAAAGGTTCTGATAAAATTTTATCAGAACCTTTTTTCAAAATAGAGAATAATTTTAATACAAATAAGAATATTTGAGCTTATTTTAATATGAAATAGTAACAAATATTACATTGAAAATAATACTTTATGTTGTATAATATAGTCTGTGAGTTATAAAAAATAGCATTATTAATGTAAGAATAAATTTAAAGAAAGGAGGTAATATATGTTAAGAGAAAAGATTTATAAAATGGATTATTATTCAGAAAAAATATTGGTAGTACTATTATTAATATTTGAATACATAGCTATTATAGTAGCAGAAAAAATATCATTAATTATTCAAAATAATATACCATATACAGCAGGTAAATTTTATATACCAGATATATATTTTTATTTAGTGATACCAGCTATTTATATATTTTTTGTAGAACATACGAAAGTTAATGAACGATTTATTTTCTTTTGGGAAACTATGCAAAGAACTTTTTATGCTGTATTATATAGTGAGATTTTTTGTATAATAGCACTATATGTATTTAAAAGTAGTAATTATTTATCACGTTCGTATATAGTAATATTTTTTGTGATATCTTTTTTGAGTTTATATTTATTCAGACAATTATTAGTAAAGACTTGTAATAAATTAAATATCTTAAAGACACCTGTAATTTTTGTGGGAAATGGAAAGGCAACAGAAGATATTATATATTTTACAAATCATAATAATTGTTTTGGTATAAAAGTTGCTGATATTGTTAAAGAAATAGAAAATATAAGTCAATTAAGAAAAAATATCATTAGTAAAATAGAACAATTAAAAGTAAAAACGATTATTATAGCTATACCTAATTTAGAAAAAAATAAGTTATTAGATTTGGTAGAAGATATACAGCCATTAGTAAGAAATTTAATGTTTGTACCAAATACAATAGGTATTCCTGTGATTAATTTAGAAGTAAAAAAAATATATGAATCAAATATGCTTTTATTAAGTATACGTAATAATTTGGCAAAGAAAACAAATCGTAGAATAAAACGTATATTTGATATTGTATTTTCATTATTAACAATGGTAATAATTATACCAGTAAGTATTGTGGTTATAATATTAATAATGATAGAATCACCAGGAGCTGCACCTATTTTTAAACATTATCGAGTAGGAAAAGATGGAAAATTATTTCCTTGTTATAAGTTTCGTTCAATGGTTCCAAATGCAAAAGAAAAATTACAGGAGTATTTAAAAAATAATCCTGAAGCTAAAATTGAATGGGATAAGTATTTCAAATTAAAAAATGATCCACGTATTACTAAAATAGGTAAAATTATTCGTAAAACAAGTATAGATGAATTGCCTCAGTTTATAAATGTATTAAAAGGTGAAATGAGCTGGGTAGGACCAAGACCAATAATAAAGGATGAGATACATTATTATGGTAAATATATAAAAGATTATTATGCTGTATTACCAGGAATAACAGGAATGTGGCAAGTTAGTGGTAGATCTGATACAGGATATAAAGATAGAGTGTCTTTAGATGTATGGTATGTAAGGAATTGGAGTATTTGGATAGATATTACATTAATTTGTAAAACTATAAAAACTGTATTTTGCGGGAAAGGAGCTTATTGATAGATGAAAGTTATTATTTTGGCAGGTGGTGGCGGTACTAGATTATTTCCGTTATCTAGAGATTGTTATCCAAAGCAATTTCTTCATGTAATCGGAGATAAATCTTTACTTGCTCAAACTATAGAGAGATTTTTAGGTTTAGTGGAAGCAAAAGATATCATTATTGTAACTAATGAACGCTATATTTTTCATGTGCAGGCAGAATTAAAAACTATAAATGCACAAGATGCTCATATTATCACTGAACCTATGGGGAAAAATACAGCTCCTGCTATTGTTTTGGCACAGAGTTATTGTCAAGATATATTACAATGCGATAAAGAAGAGATTTTGTTTGTCAGTCCATCAGATCATTTAATTAAACCGATAGAGGCTTTTCAAGATTTAATTAGAAACGCTCAAGATGTAGCAAAAGATAATATAGTTACTTTGGGTATTAAGCCTACAAAACCAGAAATTGGCTATGGTTATATTGAAGCAGAGAAAAATAATAATTTAGCTAAAAAAGTTATTTCTTTTAAAGAAAAACCAGATTTAGCTACAGCTAAAGAGTATATCGCTTCTGGTAATTATTATTGGAATGGTGGTATGTTTATGTTTAGCATAGCTACTATGCAGGCTGAACTCACTAAATATATGCCAGCAATAATAGATATTATCCAAAATGGTTATCAGTATATAGTAGATAATTTTGTAAATATGCCAGATATATCTATTGACTATGCAGTAGCAGAAAAATCACAAAAGATGATGATGATACCAATGGAAAATATTTATTGGAATGATATTGGCAGTTTTGATGCTATTGCTGAAGTACTTTCTGATAAGGATAAAAATGTATTTAAAGGTGATATTTTAACGGAAAATTGCACAGATACGATGATTATTGGTGATAATCGTCTAATAGCAGGTATTGATTTAGAGAATTTGATGATCATTGATACTCCAGATGCACTTCTTGTAGCCAAAAAAGGTGAGAGCCAAAAAGTAAAAAATATAGTGAATAAGCTTAAACAAAATAAAAGAAAAGAAGCAAAAGAAAATGTCACTATGTATCGCTCATGGGGGAAATATACTTTACTTACTGAAAGTGAAGGTTATAGAGTGCGCAAAATAGAGATGAATCCAGGAGCCTCACTTACTATGCAGATGCATTATCATCGTAGTGAGCATTGGACAGTTATCTCGGGTACAGGTAAGACTATTATTAATGATAGAGAAAGTATTTTTACAGAAAATCAAAGTACTTATATTCCTATGGGAATAAAACATAAATTATCTAATCCAGGGAAAATACCTTTGATTATTGTAGAGGTACAATTAGGTAAATATATTAATGATGATGATATTGTAAGTTTTTAAAAATTTTAGGATGGGGATTTTTTTGAATAAAGATGTTTTAATAATAATACCAACATATAATGAAATTGATAATATTGAACATATTATTAAAGAAATATTTAATATTAACGAATCATATAATATATTAATAGTAGATGATAATTCAAAAGATGGAACAGGTGAAATTGTTGAGCATTTAAAAAAGAATTTTTATCAAAATAAGTTATTTTGCATACATCGTAAAGGAAAATTAGGTTTAGGAACAGCTTATATAGAAGGATTTAAGTTTGGGTTAAAAAATAAATATGAATATATTTTTGAGATGGATGCCGATTTTTCGCATAAACCAGAAGATATTCCAAGATTATTGGCAGCGACAAAAGAAGCTGATTTGGTTATAGGTAGTAGATTTTATAAATGGAAATTAAGTGTTGTAAATTGGCCATTAAAGAGGCTAATATTGTCAATGTTAGGATATAGATATGTTAAATTAGTATTGGGAACAACAGGTTTATATGATAATACAAGTGGATTTAAATGTTTTTCAAGAGCTGTTTTAGAAGCATTTGATTTAAATAAAATAAAATCTACAGGATATTGTTTTCAAATAGAATTAAATTTTAGAGCTTTGAAAAAAGGTTTTAGAATAAAAGAAGTTCCAATTATATTTGAAGACAGGCGATATGGTAATTCAAAGATGGCTAGAAATATAATACAAGAAGCATTAATAATGCCAGTAAAATTGAAAATAGAATCAATATTAAAGGGAAAGGAGTTTTAAAGTGGATAGAAAAAATATATTTGTTAGTTTAGGTATAATTGTATATAATGAAGAAAAAAATATTGGGAATTTATTAGAACAAATATTAAAACAGAGATTAGATATAGTATATATAAAGGAAATAGTAGTAGTATCTAGTGCGTGTGTAGATAATACTGAAATAATAGTAAAAGATTATATGAAAAAAGATGATAGGATAAAATTGATTTCTCAAAAAGAGAGAGAAGGAAAATCTTCAGCAATAAATTTATGGTTAAATCAAGTTGATAAAAATATAGATGTTTGTATTATGGAAAGTGGAGATACTATTCCTAAAGAAGATACTGTTGAAAAATTAGCTTGTATGTTTAAAAATAAAGATATAGGTATGGCTGGTGTGAGACCTATACCTAATAATAATAGTAATACTTTTGTTGGCTATGCAGTAAAAACACTTTGGTCTTTACATCATTATATGGCAAAAGAAAATCCTAAGTTAGGGGAGATGGTAGCTTTTAGGAATGTTATTAAGTCTATACCAAAAGAAAGTTCGGTTGACGAAGCTAGTATTGAGGTAGAGATAGTAAAAAGGGGTTATTTATTAAAATATGTACCAGAAGCAATTATAATAAATCATGGACCAGAAACAGTAGCGGATTTTTTAAAACAAAGAAGGCGTATTGCAGCAGGACATCTATGGTTAAAAGATAAATATAAATATAATGTAGCTACATCTAGTCCTATAAAAATATTAAAGATAATATTAAAAAATTATCCTATAAGTAATTTTAGAGAATTAGTATTTATAATAGGAACAATAATATTAGAAGGATATTCAAGAATATTAGGTTTTTATGATTATAAAATAAATAAAAATAATCATTTTAAATGGGAAATAATTAAATCAACAAAGGAAGTAATAAAATGATGCTAGAAATATTACCAAAAATTATGAAATATAAATTATATAGAAGTTTTAATATAGTTAAATGTTTACCTATGAATGTGACAATAAGTTTATTATTTGCATGTAATTCTAGATGCAAAACATGTAATGTATGGAAAAAAAAGGCTAATAATTTAACAGTAGATGAATATAAGAAAATATTTAATTCATTAGGAAATAATCCATATTGGTTTACTTTTAGTGGAGGTGAACCATTTTTGCGGACAGATATTGCAGATATTTGCAAATTAGCACATGACATATGTAAACCAGGAATTATAAATATTCCAACTAATGGTTCACTAACAGAGAGAATAGCTGAAAATTTACCTAAAATATTGGAATGTTGTCCTAATAGTAATGTCGTAATAAATTTATCTTTAGATCAAATTGGAGAAAAACATAATGAAATAAGAGGGATCCCAGATAATTTTAATAAATCAATGAGAACATTAGAGGTTTTAAAATTAAATAAGAAAAAATATCCAAATCTAACAATAGGTATACATTCTGTGATATCAAATTTTAATGTAGATGATATTGAAGATATATATGAGGAATTAATAAAATTAGGAGCAGATTCATATATAACTGAAATAGCAGAAGAACGTGTTGAATTAGGTACAATTGGAACAAATATTACACCATCATATAAAAAATATAGTAAAGCTATAGATTTTTTATCACAAGAAATAAAAAAACAAAATTTTACAGGAATTGCAAGAATAGCAAGAGCGTTTCGTTTAAATTATTATACAATGGTTAAAAAAGTATTGATAGAAAAAAGACAAATAATACCTTGTTATGCAGGATATGCTTCAGCACAAATATCACCAAATGGGGAGGTATGGGCTTGTTGTATACGAGCTGAAAGTTTAGGTAATTTGAGAGAAAATGGATATGATTTTAAGAAAATTTGGTTTTCAAAAAAAGCTGATTTAATGAGAAAAAGTATAAAAAACAAAGAATGCTATTGTCCATTGGCTAATGCAGGATATACAAATATGTTAATGCATATACCAACATTATTTAAAGTAGGGTTGAGATTTTTAATTGGAAAGTGAGTAGTGTTATTATATGAGATATTTTGTAACAGGAGCAAGTGGTTTTATTGGTAGAAATTTAGTTTGGTATTTAGCAAAAAATAATGAATTTGTTAAAATTATTTTAAGAAAAAAAGAAGATGAACGATTTTTTTCAATGTATAAAAATATAAGTATTATTTTTGGTGGATTAGAAGATTTAAAGGAAAAAGATTTAAAAGATATCGATATTGTTTATCATTTAGCTGCGAGAAGAGGTGGCGTAAAGGTAAGCTTAGAAGATTATAGATATACAAATGTATATTTAACTAAAATTTTATTAGATTTATCAGTAAAAAATAATGTAAAAAAATTTGTTTTTTGTAGTTCTGTAAGTGTAATGGGACATATAAAAATAAAACCAGCTGATGAAACATATGGATATAATCCTGCTACTAAATATGGTATTAGTAAAATGGAAGCAGAAAAATTAGTAATAACTTATGGAAAAAATATGATAAATACTACAATTATAAGACCTGTAATAACTTATGGACCAGAAGATGAATGGGGAATGCTTACTAAATTAATAAGATTAATATACAATCATAAATATGCGACAGTTGGGAATGGAAATAATACAGTACATCTTTGTTATATAGATGATATGATACAGGGATTAATAAAGGGGGCTAATGTAAATAAAAGTAATGGTATTTATATAATTGCAGGCGAAAAGGAAATATCAATAAATGAATTAGTTGATATAATTAAAGAAAAGTTGCAGAATAAAGATATTATTATTCATGTACCATTATTTATTGTTAAGAAAATAGCTAGTATACTTAAATTTTTAATAGATAAAAAGATAGTTAAATTTGATGATAAAGCACCAGTTATAACACATGATAGTATAAATATTATGGCATTAGATAGGAGTTATAGTATTGAGAAATCTAAAATAGAATTAGGGTATAAGCCTAATATAGATTATAAACAAGGTATAGATAAAACTTTAGAGTGGTTTTTTTATAATAAAATAAGAAAGAGAGATTGATTTTAATTTATGAATAAAAATAATTATAATGAAGGTTTAGGAACAGTTTATGAAAGATTTATGCTAAATGATTATTTTTATAAACTATTAAAAAAAACAGAAATAAAAACAGTATTGGAATGTCCTTTTTATGGAATGTCAGGATTAACAGGAATAAATAGTATATATTTTGCTAAAAATGATTGCGAAGTTACGTTAATTGATAATAAAAATGAATATATTGAGGAAGCAAAATTTTTATGGAAAGATATTGGAATTGAAGATAAACTATCAACTCAAATATTAAATTTTGGAGAAAATATTTTATATAAAGATAGATATTTTGATTTTGTATGGAATTTTGCTGCTTTATGGCATTGGAAAAAAACAGATTTATTGATAAATGAATTATGTCGTGTAAGTAAAAAGTATATATATATTGCTATGCCTAATAATAAACAAGTAGGATATTTTATGAGAAAATATTGGTTGGATAAAGAATTTTTTACTCTTGTAGATGAATCATGGATGAATTTAGATAAAACAAAAAATATATTAGAAAATAATGGATTTAAAATTGTTGATAGAGGAGTTTTAGATGTACCACCATGGCCAGATACTTGTATGCCAATAAAAGATTTATTAGCTAAAATAGGAATTAATATTAAACAGAGTAATGACATTAATACATCATGGAATTGGGATATAATGTCGTTCTTTAAAGATGAAGATTTAGATTTAAAAAATAGAGTTAATAAATATACTTTTATAGAATATTTACCAATATCATGGAAATTAAAGCAGATATGGGCACATCATAGATATATATTAGCGAAAAGAGAAGATTGAATGATAAATAAAAAAAGTGTAGTATTGATTTTTTTAGGAGTAGGGTTTCTTTTTTTATTTTACATAGTATTGCGTGAAAAGTCAGACAGGATGTGATAATA
>ERZ835980.1081-NODE-1081-length-32792-cov-16.755964_pt1 | contig 32792 bp, 31 predicted proteins | sample MGYA00519943_ERZ835980 | MGnify/ENA primary metagenome ERZ835980 (study PRJEB31850, sample SAMEA3708791) | human gut metagenome | biome: human gut; feature: human-associated habitat; material: faeces | place: China | collected 2014 ... | reverse complement strand
TAGTTATGAAGACCTTGGAGAGGGTCTATAAAAACTACTACTTTATAATACGAGGGGATTGGCAATGGGAAAAAAATATCAATTTGTAGAATCTTTGGTATCGAAATAAACATGGCATTACTAAATTATGAATTTGACAGGCAGCTGGAGCTTGAAAGAAATGATTTGGTACAAAAGAATATCTGCTATGATGGGAACATAGACTGTGATGGTATAGAAGGAACAAGGCAATACAGAATATTATGGCAATTCAGATAATGCGAGAGGCATATCAGGCACAATGGGAATTATCCTGACTGTGCCGATTACATCTCTAATCAATCACAAGCCCGTTACAACAAGGTATATCACACCAAGCACCCAGCTTGAAAATATGCCGTACAGTATCACAGGACCTGCAATCCTGAATATCTGACAGCCTATGCCAAATACCTGTCCCTCCACCTGAAATTCACATGCGGATGAGCATACTCCGTTTGCAAAGCCTGTTATAGGAACGAGAGCGCCTGCGCCTCCCCAGTTTGCGAGTGGTGCATACAGGTTTAGCGCTGTCAGTACGCAGCTTATAAGAATCAAAATCATGCTGCACCAGGCAGAGGCTTCATCGCTGCTTAACCCAAAGTATTGTGTGCAGGTATTTACTATGAGCTGTCCGATAGTGCATATGATTCCGCCGAGTATAAATGCCTTAAGCATGTTTGCAGAAAGGCAGTGAGTAGGTGTGACGCGCTTTACATATTTGTTATATTCATCATTTCGTTTTTCTTTTTGGTCAGTAGTCATGTTTTCAGACCTCCTTTTTTATAGGATGACCGTATTTTTTAAATGTATTCATATATGTGATTTTAGTTATTTGATTTGGGTATAGTTACTTATTAGAATTAAATATGAAGGATATATCAAATAATCCTTGCTACTTTCTGCTTTAAATAGTAGAATTGTAGCAAGGATTATTTTTATGCGGTAGCGCATCAATGTAATAAATCGCAGCGAAGCATATAATTGCGATAAATAATGCAAGCATCTTGCAATAAAGAAAAGGAGACACATATATGTATACACTTGACGACATCAAGAAAGAAGATCAGGAGATTGCGAGCGCCATCACAGATGAGTTTGAGCGCCAGAACAGCCATATCGAGCTTATTGCTTCTGAGAACTGGGTAAGCCCTGCTGTTATGTCAGCTATGGGAAGCATCCTCACCAATAAGTATGCTGAGGGATATCCGGGAAGAAGATACTACGGCGGCTGCGAGTGCGTGGACGAGGTAGAGGAGCTTGCCAGAGAAAGAGCCAAGGAGCTTTTCGGCGCAGAGTATGTAAATGTACAGCCACACTCAGGCGCTCAGGCCAACATGGCAGTACAGTTCGCCATCTTAAAGCCGGGCGATACCATCATGGGAATGAATCTTGACCACGGCGGACACCTCACACATGGTTCACCGGTCAACTTCTCAGGCTCATATTTCCATGTAGTGCCTTATGGAGTAAATGACGAGGGCTTCATCGATTACGACAAGGTAGAGGAGATCGCCCTTGAGTGCAAGCCAAAGATGATTATCGCAGGTGCATCTGCATATGCGAGAACTATAGATTTCAAGCGTTTCAGAGAGATTGCAGACAAGGTAGACGCAGTGCTCATGGTTGATATGGCTCATATCGCAGGACTTGTAGCCGCAGGACTTCATCCAAGCCCAATCCCATATGCACATGTCACCACAACCACTACACACAAGACTCTCCGCGGACCTCGAGGAGGAATGATTCTCTGCAGTCAGGAGATGCAGGATAAGTACAACTTCAACAAGGCTATTTTCCCGGGAATCCAGGGTGGACCTCTCATGCACGTTATTGCTGCAAAGGCAGTCTGCTTCAAGGAGGCATTACAGCCTGAGTTCAAGGAGTATCAGAAGCAGATTGTAAAGAACGCACAGGCACTTTGCAAGGGGCTTCAGAGCCGTGGCATCAAGATTGTATCAGACGGCACAGACAACCACCTCATGCTCGTAGACTTAACTCCGTTTGGTCTCACAGGAAAGTCTATCGAGAAGCTTCTCGATGCGGCTCATATCACAGCCAACAAGAATACTATTCCTAATGACCCACAGAAGCCATTTGTCACAAGCGGTATCCGCCTCGGAACACCTGCTGCTACATCAAGAGGCTTAAAGGAGGATGATTTCGACAAGGTTGCAGAGGCAATCGCCATGATCATCAAAGAGGGTGAGAGTGCAGTTGAGCCTGCAAAGGCTATCATCAAGACACTTACTGACAAGTATCCTCTTGCATTTTAAGGGTTTTCAGAGTAAAATGTTATAAGTTATAAAAACATAATACTTTGGAGGAATTATGATAGACTTAAAGTTTTTAAGAGAGAATCCGGATCTCGTAAAAGAAAATATTAAAAAGAAATTCCAGGACCACAAGCTTCCGCTCGTCGATGAAGTAATCGAGTATGACAAGAAGGCCAGAGAAGCACAGCAGGAGGCAGATGATCTTCGTGCAAAGAAGAATCAGGTTTCTAAGCAGATTGGTGCTCTTATGGCACAGGGCAAGAAGGAAGAGGCTGAGGCTGTAAAGGCTGAGGTAGCACAGATTTCAAAGCGCCTCACAGAGCTTGAGCCGCTCGAGAAAGAGTATCAGGACAAGGTGCTTGAGGATATGATGAAGATTCCAAACATCATCGATCCATCAGTTCCAATCGGAAAGGATGATACCTTCAACGTGGAGAACGAGAAGTTTGGTGAGCCTGTTGTTCCTGATTTCGAGATTCCTTATCATACAGATATCATGGAGAGATTTGACGGAATAGACCTCGATGCAGCAGGAAAGGTTGCAGGAAACGGTTTCTATTATCTGATGGGAGATATCGCACGTCTTCACTCAGCCATGACAGCATATGCGCGTGACTTCATGATTGGAAAGGGCTTTACATACTGTATCCCACCATTTATGATCCGTTCAAATGTCGTAACAGGCGTTATGAGCTTTGAGGAGATGGATGCCATGATGTACAAGATTGAGGGAGAGGATCTCTACCTTATCGGCACATCTGAGCACTCAATGATCGGTAAGTTCATCGATACAATAAACGATGAGTCAAAGCTTCCATACACACTCACAAGCTACTCACCTTGCTTCCGTAAGGAAAAGGGTGCACACGGCATTGAGGAGAGAGGTGTTTACCGTATCCACCAGTTTGAGAAGCAGGAGATGATTGTTGTCTGCAAGCCACAGGATTCAAAGGAATGGTATGAGAAGATGTGGAAGTACACAGTAGAGCTTTTCAGAAGTCTCGATGTGCCTGTCCGTACTCTCGAGTGCTGTTCAGGAGACCTCGCAGATCTCAAGGTTAAATCATGCGACGTAGAGGCATGGTCACCAAGACAGAAGAAGTACTTCGAGGTTGGAAGCTGCTCTAACTTAGGCGATGCACAGGCAAGACGTCTTAAGATTCGTGTAAAGGGCGAGGATGGCAAGAAATACTTTGCACATACTCTTAACAACACAGTTGTTGCTCCACCACGTATGCTTATCGCATTCCTTGAGAACAACCTGAATGCAGATGGCTCTGTAAATATCCCTAAGGCACTTCAGCCATACATGGGTGGTACAGAGAAGCTTATTCCGAAGCACTAGTTTTTGAAATAAATTAGTTCATGTAAATATAACAGCCGTAGCTGCGATTGAAAAAGAAAATCGCGGTTACGGCTGTTTTATGATAAAAGATAAATGCCATATTAAAAACTGGTTGACACGATATATACCGTGATATATACTAAATGCAAAAGGAGGTGTTCTATTATGTTAACAGCTAAGCTATTTGAGAATGGGCGAAGCCAGGCAGTTAGATTACCTAAGGAATGTCGTTTTGATGGAGACGAGGTTATGATAAATAAAGTCGGAGATGTGGTTTTTCTAATACCTAAAGATAATGAGTGGGCAGGACTGCTTAGTAGTCTGGATATGTTTACAGATGATTTCATGAAAGAAGGACGCATGCAGCCAGAAGTACAGGTACGAGAAAGTTTTTAATGAAAAGGGGTTTTTATGAAATACATGTTGGATACGAATATTTGCATATATGCAATAAAAAATAAACCTAAGGAAGTAATAAAGCATATTTTATCACACAAATCAGATGAATTATGTATATCAGCAATTAGCTACGGCGAATTAATGCACGGTGTGGAGAAAAGCACGTATCGCGAAAAAAATTATCTTGCGCTCTCTCTGTTTTTATCATCAATTACAATTTTACAATTTGATGGTATTGCAGCGGAAAAGTATGGTCTGGTGCGTGCTGGACTTGAAACTATGGGAACACCAATCGGACCAATGGATACTTTGATTGCAGCTCATGCTTTGTCCAAAGACCTTATTCTTGTGACAAATAATACAAGAGAATTTTGTCGTGTTGATGGATTAAAGCTTGAAGACTGGACTATTGCATGATGCTACAATAAAATTTACAGAGAAGAAAATCCCTTACCAAATACTTCACTGGTGCTCATCACAGACATAAAAGCGTGCAGCTTATTCTGATGTATGAAGCTTCTAAGCTCTATGGCCTGCTTCTTTGTGAGAGTGCTGAAAACGATATAGTTTCTCTCACCGGTGTAAGCACCTCGTGCCTCCACATATGTGGCACTCTTCTCCAGTGTGTTGGTAATGTAATCGCATATCACATCCTTGTCATCGCAGATAAGCATTATGGATTTCCTGAGCATGATGTTTTCGATGATGGCATCAATCATAAATGATTTCACAACAAGTCCGACAAATGAATACAGAGCCGTCTTTATGTCAAACACAAAGCATGCAATTATAATCATGACGAGGTCGGTGAGAAATAAAGCCATGCCGATATTTTCTACATGTGCATATTTTTTTACAATCATGGCGATGACATCGGTTCCGCCACTTGAAGCACCCACATAGAAAAGCAGTGCAGATGCGATTGCAGGAAGAGCGATGGCAAAAATCAGCTCAAGCATTGGCTCGTTAGAGAGCGGATGAGTGAGCGGGTCCAGTTTTTCAAGTGCCAGAAGCTCAACTGATAAAAGAACTGTGGCATAGGTGGTCTTAATCGCAAAGCCTTTGCCAAGGAAGAAAAAACCCACTACAAGCAGGAGCATGTTCACAATAGTAGAAAACATACTTGCCGAGAGCGGCGTTATCTTCGCAAAAACAACTGCGGCACCGGTTACGCCACCGAAGGTAAAGTTGTTTGGGAACTTGAAATAGTATACACCGATTGCCATAATGGTGATACTGAGAGTCATTATCAGAAAATTTTTTATCTGTTTAAGCATTCTTGTTCTCCTTTGTGATTTGACAGCTTATCATGTAAATCCTGATATTTATTTGCATGGATAGTGTAGGACGATGAATGTCTGATGTCAATATAATCTGTTAAATAAATTATAAGTATTATTTCTATAAGAGATATATTATATTAGTAAAACTAATAAGAATAATTACAATATATAATTGGAAAATTTAGCACTATGAAGGTATACTATAGGTATTGAACGAATTGCAGATTATTAGGAGGAACAATAATGGATTACAAGAATTCAGGTGTTGATATCGAGGCAGGTTACAAGTCAGTAGAGCTTATGAAAAAGCATGTAAAGGAGACTATGAGACCGGAGGTGTTAGGTGGTCTCGGAGGCTTCTCAGGAGCGTTCTCACTTGCTTCCATCAAGGATATGGAGGATCCGGTGCTTTTATCGGGAACAGATGGCTGCGGAACTAAGGTAAAGCTTGCTTTCATCATGGACAAGCATGATACAATCGGAATCGATGCAGTTGCCATGTGTGTAAATGATGTGGCATGTGCAGGCGGTGAGCCATTATTTTTCCTTGATTATATAGCATGTGGCAAGAACTATCCGGAGAAGATTGCTACAATCGTAAGCGGTGTGGCAGAGGGCTGTAAGCAGTCAGGCTGTGCACTCGTTGGTGGCGAGACAGCAGAGCATCCGGGTCTTATGCCTGAGGACGAGTATGACCTTGCAGGCTTTGCGGTTGGTGTGGTTGACAGAAAGGACATCATCACAGGCGAGAGTTTAAAGGATGGTGATGTACTTATAGGAATGGCATCCACAGGCGTACACTCAAATGGATTTTCACTTGTCAGAAAGATTTTCAAGATGGACAAGGAGACATTAAATACATATCATGAGGAGCTTGGCACTACACTTGGAGAGGCACTTCTTGCCCCTACAAGAATCTATGTAAAGGCTCTTAAGGCTGTAAAGGACGCAGGAGTCACAGTAAAGGCCTGCAGTCATATCACAGGCGGCGGCTTCTATGAGAATATCCCACGTATGCTCATCGATGGCAAGCGTGCCGTAGTTGAGAAAAACAGCTACCCTGTTCCACCAATCTTTAAAATGATGGCTAGAGAGGGAAATGTTGAGGAGCAGATGATGTACAATACCTACAACATGGGACTTGGAATGATTGTCGCAGTTGACCCTGCAGACGTGGACAAGACTATGGAGGCTATGAAGTCTGCCGGAGATACACCATACGTAGTCGGAAAGATTATTGACGGCGAGAAGGGTGTAGATCTCGTATAATTACGTATACGGCTTTGTGAGGAAAAAGAATGAAAATTGCAGTATGTGTATCTGGTGGCGGCACCAATCTTCAGGCCATCATAGATGCAATAGATAACGGAACAATTACAAACACACAGATAGAGGTTGTTATAAGCAACAACGCAGATGCATATGCCCTTGAGAGAGCTAAAAAGGCAGGAATAAAGGCAGTGTGTATCTCACCAAAGAGCTATGAAAACAGAGCTGCCTTCAATGAGGATTTTTTAAAGCAGCTTAACTCATATCATGTGGATTTAGTCGTACTGGCAGGCTTTCTGGTAGTGATTCCGCCTGAGATGATAAAGCAGTACAGAAACAGAATCATAAATATCCATCCATCGCTCATACCATCCTTCTGCGGTACAGGCTACTATGGCCTTAAGGTGCATGAGGGAGTGCTTGCACGCGGTGTGAGAGTGACAGGTGCCACCTGCCACTTTGTGGATGAAGGCACAGACACAGGTCCTATTATTTTACAGAAGGCAGTCGAAGTAAAGCAGGGCGACACACCTGAGGTGCTTCAGCGCAGGGTTATGGAGCAGGCTGAGTGGAAAATCATGCCACACGCTATCGACCTGATAGCAAATGGCAGGGTGTCAGTAGAAGACGGACATGTTATTATAGATGAGAAGTAATGACAGTGCTGTAAGTAATTAGTATGTAAACACAGGTAGATTATGATTACCGGACAATGAAAAGCTTATATATAGCTTAGGTATAGGAGGCAAAAATGAAGGTATTAGTAGTAGGAAGCGGCGGAAGAGAGCATGCAATATGCAGGGCTGTTGCAAAGAGCTCACGCGTTGACAAGATATACTGTGCACCGGGCAATGCAGGTATCGCTGCACTTGCAGAGTGTGTGCCAATCGGTGCGATGGAATTTGATAAGCTCGTATCATTTGCAAAGGATAATGCCATTGATTTTACAATCATCGGTATGGATGATCCGCTTGTAGGAGGTATCGTTGACGAGTTTGAAAAGGCAGGGCTCAAGTGCTTCGGACCAAAGAAGAATGCAGCTATTCTTGAGGGCTCAAAGGCATTTTCAAAGGACCTCATGAAAAAGTATAATATCCCTACTGCGGCATATGAGAATTTTACTGATGCAAAAGAGGCTCTTAAATATTTAGAGACAGCAAAGTTCCCTATCGTTTTAAAGGCAGATGGACTTGCTCTCGGAAAGGGTGTACTTATCTGTAATACTCTTGAGGAGGCAAAAGAGGGTGTCAGAACCATCATGGAGGACAAGAAGTTCGGAACAGCCGGAAACACCATGGTAGTTGAGGAGTTCATGACAGGCCGCGAGGTTTCTGTGCTTTCATTTGTAGATGGAAAGACTATCAGGATTATGTCATCTGCGCAGGATCACAAGCGTGCAGGCGATGGAGATACAGGTCTTAATACAGGCGGCATGGGCAATTTCTCACCTAGTCCGTTCTATACCAAAGAGGTCGATGATTTCTGCAAGAAGTATATTTATCAGGCAACTGTAGATGCTATGGCTAAAGAGGGCAGACCTTTTACAGGAGTAATTTTCTTCGGACTCATGCTCACAGAGGATGGACCAAAGGTGCTTGAGTACAATGCGAGATTCGGAGATCCTGAGGCTCAGGTTGTGCTTCCTCGTATGAAGAATGATATCATTGATGTGATGGAGGCCTGTGTAGACGGAACTCTTGACACAATAGATTTGCAGTTTGAGGACAATGCATGCGTATGCGTAGTTCTGGCATCAGACGGATATCCTGTCAAGTATGAGAAGGGCTTTAAGATAACAGGGTTTGAGAAGTTTGACGGCAAAGAGGATTATTACTGCTATCATGCCGGCACCAAATTTGATGCTGACGGCAATATCGTCACAAACGGAGGACGTGTGCTTGGTATCACTGCAACAGGCGCCACACTCAAGGAGGCCAGAGCCAAGGCTTACGAGGCAACAGAGTGGGTACAGTTTGATAATAAATACATGAGACATGATATCGGAAAGGCAATAGATGAAGCATAAGGGTATTATTTTTGATATGGATGGAACTCTCTGGGATTCTGCAGAGAATGTGGCAAAATCATGGAATAAGGCCATAGCAGATTATGGCTATGAGAGAGCACCTATCACAAAAGAAGACATGTATTCAGTAATGGGAAAGACAATGGATGTACTGGCATCCATTATCTTTCCTAATTGTACTTGCAGAGATGAGTTAATTAATGTATGCTATAGGGAAGAAAATGATTACCTGACCGCTCACGGAGGAGAGCTTTATCCTGATGTGGAAAAGACACTTGATGAGCTGTCAGAAAGCTATGACCTTTATATAGTCAGCAATTGTCAGCGTGGTTATATAGAGTCTTTTTTTGCGTACCACGGACTTGGCAGGTTTTTTAAAGATACTGAGTGCTACGGCAACAATGAGCTTGAGAAGTCAGAAAACATAAAGCTTATTGTAGAGCGCAATAATATAGATGAGGCAGTGTATGTCGGAGACATACAGGGAGATTACGATTCCAGCAAAAAGGCAGGAGTAAAGTTCATCCATGCAGCATACGGTTTTGGCACAATAGATGACGCTGTGCCTGCTATTCGCAAATTCTCTGAGCTGCCGCAGGTGGCTGACAGAGTATTTGAGGAAATTGAAAAGCTCTGATGAGAATTTAATTTGAAGTAAAGTTTATGAATATGTAGATAATGGGGTTTCCACATGGCAGATAAGCGTAACAGAGGGAGAAGAATTACAGATAGAATAACAGAGGCTTACTATGAGCTGATGAAGATTGTTGCAGAAAACAATCATGAGCGCATGTTTGAGTACTATGTGGAAGATGATGAGGCATATATTTTCAAAATTGTCAACTCTTCTCCGGCTCAGGAGACAGCATATCCACTTTTTAAACAGAATATCGAAACATACATGTCAGAGTGTCCGGCAGACAGCATCGAAAGCTTCAAAAAGCAGCTTGATAAATGTCTGCTTCGGCCTATGCGTACTGCATTCCAGCTTAGTTTTATATCAGAGGATGGCAAGAGCAGGCCGGTTGAGATGTACATGGTCAGCATACCTGATCTGGATAAAAAGGTATGTATGGTAGTTGGAGTAATGTTTGATATCAGAGATGAAAAGGGGCTTTTGGACTCGCTGACAGGCACATACAATCACCTTGCATTTGAGAATAAATGTACATCACTTATCAGGCAAAAGGGAACAAAGCTTTTATTTGTGATGCTTGATGTGGATGATTTCAAGATAGTAAATGACACCTTGGGACACAATGTGGGGGATAGGGTATTAAGCCAGACAGGACAGGTGCTTAAGGAAGCAGTTGGAGCCAATGGTATAGTTGGCAGGCTTGGCGGTGATGAGTTTGCAGCGATTGTATTTGGATTAGAGGACAGTGATGCTGTGGACGAGTTCTGCGTAAAGCTGTCAGGCAGACTGAAGAATATTATCTTTGATATGGAGTATTCTGCATCAATCGGCATGACTACCGGCGATGACAGAGAGCTGACCTTTAAGGATCTGTACTATGAGGCGGATCAGGCTATGTATTACTCAAAGAGGCAGGGAAAGAATCGCATATCGTTTTTCGATTCTATCAGGAAAAATGATATAAGCGTTGCTCATAATTCCTGCGCTCCTTCCAATACAGATGTATCCTGTAAGCTGTCAGATATGGAGATATTCTCGTATGATGAAATGCCGGACTATATACTTGCAGTAGATGAGGAGAGCCGTAGAATAGTATTTGTCAATAAGGCTATCAGAAATTCAAGCGTTATGACAGCATCTCAGATTGATGAATTTATTTCAAAGCCGTTTGATGATGGGTTTATTGATTTGTTTTTACGGAAAAAAGAGCAGGGAAACAGAGTATCGGTCTTTTCAGGAAAGGATCATCCCGACAATATAGTTGCAAAGCTTTTAGGCGAAAAGAAGCTCATAATCAAGCTGAATCATAAGGATTATAATGGCTATAGACTGCTCATGATGATAGATTTGAGTGATGAGTCAAAGCTGAATGCTGTTATGAGACGGATAATCAACTACAGATCGTTTATGCAGAATTTCATTGATGCTATTAATGATACCACCGAAGGCTTGGGGTATAGGAACTATTTACGGCTGCTTAGAGAGTTTTATAATGCAGATTGTGTGGCTGTCATTTATAATGGAGAGAGTGCGTGGGACACAATTGAGGAGATACATATACCAAGTGCTAAGATTATGGCAAAGGTGGTTAATGAATCTGTTTCAAGAGGTGCAATTACAGATTTTCTCGCTCTGTTTAATGACGCCGGTCGTGTGTTTATAAGTGATATTCAGTCAATTGAGGGTGAATACAGGGATTTATTCAAGCGTATGGCTGATGTCAGAATATGGTCTACATCTGCGGTTCTGCTAAACAAGAGGGAACAATGCTTTGGTGCCATCGCGGTTATGAATCCAAGAGCCAATTCAGGAAGTATGGATTTGATTGATATGATTGGCATTTCAATATCGAACAGTCTGTTTTATGAGAAGGCAAGGGCTGAGTATGAGTACAGGCTCAATTTTGACCAGGTTACGGGCTTAAGAAAGAGGGAAACCTTTAACAATCTCGGAGAGAGCTATGTGGAGTATGACTGCAGCTCAATGGGAGTATTTGCATCAGATATCATAAGGCTTTCAGATATAAATGATAAATTTGGATATGCGGCAGGAAATGAGCGTCTTAGGATGGTTGCAGATGTGATCAGTGGCGTTTTTACAGGCTATGATATATACAGGTACGAGCAGGATGAGATAGTTGTTTTTTGCAAGGATATTGATAAAAAATCATTTATGGGACTTGTCAGGATAGTAAGGGAAAGCCTTGATGATCTGGATTTCTCAGTATCGACAGGCTTTAGTTGGACGGACAAGCCCGACATAGCAAGGCAGCTCTCAGAGGTTCGCTTAATGTATGATATTGAAAAGGACGCAAAGCTTAAGAGTCTTGACAGTATAATGAGAAATAAGGTATTTAAGGACGTGGTTTCTGAGATTGAAAAGGGAAGCTTCATGGTGTATTATCAGCCGAAGGTTGATTCAAGAACAGGCATCACAGTCGGGGCGGAGGCCCTTATCAGATTTTTTGATGAGGCTCATGGCGTTGTAGGACCAATTCATTTTATCGAGATTTTAGAAGAAAACAGATGCTCGCATCTTATTGATTTATTTGTACTTGATGAGGTATGCAAGGCGCAGAAGCTTCGCTGTATAAGTGACAGGAGAGTGGTTCCGGTATCTGTGAATTTTTCAAAAAATACACTGGAATATGCAGACCTCTTGGATCAGGTGAAGGAGATAATGAACAGGTATGATCTCCCGGAGGGGCTTGTTCAGATAGAGATAACAGAGTCTGTTGGTGATATGGACATTGTATTGATAAATAATATTGCCCAGTCTCTTATTTCGATGGGCTTTCGTCTTTCGATGGATGACTTTGGCACGAAGTACTCTAATCTTGAGATGCTCTTTAAGTTTCCATTCAGCATTGCCAAAATTGACCGTTCCCTGGTCAAGAACCTTGAGAGCAATGAGAAGAGCAGGATTATGTTAAAGCACCTCATATCCATGATTAATGAGCTTGGCATAGAGTGTGTTGCCGAGGGGGCAGAGAATGAGGAGCAGGTAAGGCTATTACAGCAGTTTGGCTGTAATATTATTCAGGGCTATTTCTATTCAAAGCCGGTTACACTTGATGTTTTCACGAGTGAGTTCGTGGAAAAAACAAGGAATCAATTGTGATTCACAATTTTTTATATAATGCAGCTATTAACAGGCGTCTGTAGCAGGAAAAGCGGATAACAGCTGCAAAAAAGATAAAAGGAAAGGAAGAAAAATGTTAGAGAAAATCTTCAAACTCAAACAAAACAACACAACGGTCAAGACAGAGATTCTTGCCGGTCTGACAACATTCATGACCATGGCATATATCATTGCTCTTAACCCAAACCTCCTCACCGGATTTGGTGCTGAGGGAACAAAAGCACTATGGAACGGAGTGTTCCTGGCAACATGTATTGCTTCGGCAGTCGGTATGTTTGTCATGGCATTTCTTGCCAACAAGCCATTTGCACTGGCTCCGGGTATGGGACTCAACAGCTTCTTTGCTGTAGTAGTTGCCAATATCGTAAGCATCACAGGCCTGTCATATGTTGACTCATTTCAGGCTGCACTGTGTATCATCCTTATTGAGGGTATTTTATTCTTCATACTTTCAATATTCAATATCCGTGACAAGATAGTGGATGCCATTCCTTATGGTGTCCGCATGGGCATTTCACCGGCTATCGGTCTTATGCTTTTAAATATCGGCTTTGGCTCAAATGCCGGTGTTTACTCAAAGGATGGTGGACCATTTTATGTGATGAAGGATTTCTTCGGTGCACTTACACCGGGACTTGCCAAAACAAATATGACAGATGGATATTCTTCAATGGTGCTCACTGTTGTGACCATGTTCATCGGACTTTTTGTTATCATTATTTTAGCTCACAAGGGTGTCAACGGAGCAGTACTTTTTGGTATGCTTGCAGCCTGCGTGGTTTACTGGGCAGGAGAAGCTATCTTCTTCGGAACAAATCCATTTGCATCACTTGCAACTGCTTCATTTGTGCCACAGTTTAAGGATATGGCTGATACTACACTGTTCAAGTTTGATTTCAAGGATTTCATCAGCATTGGATGGTTTACAGCAGTTTCACTTATCATCACATTCTGTATTATTGATATGTTTGATACCATCGGAACACTCGTTGGTACTGCATCACGTGCAGGAATGGTTGACAAAGAGGGAAATATGCCAAATATGAAGGAGGCCTTGATTTCAGATTCAGTTGCCACAATGGTTGGTGCTGTAACAGGTACATCTACTGTAACAACATTTGTTGAGTCTGCATCAGGTGTAGAGGCCGGTGGACGAACAGGTCTTACAGCTTTTACAACAGGTATTCTGTTCCTTGCATGCATCTTTATTGCACCGTTTGCAGCAATCATTCCTGCCGCAGCAACATCATCAGCACTTATCTATGTAGGTATCCTGATGCTTGGAGGTCTTAAGAAGGTGGATTTCGAGGATCTCTCACAGGTTGCTCCGGTGGCACTCATGCTTATTGCAATGCCTATCTCAGGATCTATCGGACATGGTATAGGTCTTGGACTTATCACATATACCGTACTCAAGGTATTTACAGGAAAGGCTAAGGAGGTTTCTATCCTCACTTATGCTATTTCGCTTCTTTTCCTTGTGAAGTTCTTCCTTGTAGTGTAGTGTTTAAAGCTTAGTGGTTCATAATGGTTATAGTACGAAAATGCCACTACAGCACAGTTTAATGCATCCGTAAGCCGGTACTGCGTCACTAAGAGGCTGTAAGAATTATATATTCAGTTTGTTATAGACCATGACACAACCGGCTTTTATGTGCCGTCCATGGCACATAACGCCTTGCCCCGCCATCCCTGGCGGGGCATTGTTGTGTGCGGATATAATTCTAACAGCCACTAAGTGACTGCGTAAGGCTTGCAGATACATTAAACTGTGCTGTAGCGGCATTTTCTTATGTAGTGACAATAATTCATATATACAAACATATGTTCTTGACAATTGTGCGTAATCAATGTAGAATTGCAGTATGGACAAGCATAATGAAGAGCACATTTATGTGGCAATAGATTTAAAATCATTTTACGCATCAGTAGAGTGCAGAGAGAGGGGAAAGGATGCTCTGACCACTAATCTGGTCGTGGCAGATCCAACCCGCACGGAGAAGACTATCTGTCTTGCAGTATCGCCGGCTCTTAAGGCATATGGCATACCGGGCAGGGCGCGCCTTTTTGAGGTGGTACAGCGTGTGAAGGAGGTAAACAAGCTGCGTCTGTCGAAGCTTATGGCGAGTGGATATTCTGCCGGGGCATCGGATGAAAGAAAAAAATATGCAACAGAAAATGATATAACAGAAAGCACAATGGCAGGCTTTGATTATGCATCATATAATGCGAATCTGCTTGACGCACATCCTGAGTATGAGCTGACATACATTGTTGCGCCTCCGCGTATGGCTTTGTATATGGATTACAGTACACGCATATACAATATTTATCTTAAGTATATCGCACCTGAGGATATCAGTGTTTATTCGATAGATGAGGTTTTTATGGATGTGACACACTATCTTCGCACTTATCATATGACGGCAAGGGAGCTTGCGTCTAAGATGATAGACGATGTCCTTAAGGATACCGGTATCACGGCAACCTGCGGCATTGGTACCAATCTGTATCTGTGCAAGATAGCCATGGATATTATGGCAAAGCATGCCATGCCTGATGAGCGAGGAGTGCGTATAGCAGAGCTTAATGAGAATAGCTATAGGCGAAAGCTATGGGACCACAGGCCGATTACCGATTTCTGGAGAGTGGGAGCAGGTTATGCCAAAAAGCTCGAGGCAGCCGGCATGTATACAATGGGAGATGTGGCCAGGTGCTCAACAGGCGGTCCGAATGATTTTTACAATGAGGAAAAGCTGTATAAGATGTTTGGCATCAATGCAGAGCTTCTTATAGACCATGCATGGGGGTATGAGCCTGTTACAATAGCTGATATCAAGGCATACAGACCGCAGACCAACAGCATCAGCTCAGGGCAGGTGCTTCAGGAGCCGTATGATTATGAGAAGACAAAGCTTATTGTGCGTGAGATGACGGACCTTCTTGTGCTTGATCTGGTAGATAAGAGGCTGGTTACAGACCAGATAGTACTCACTATAGGGTATGATATTGCAAATCTGTCTAATAAGGCTGATAGCTTTTCAGGCAATAATTATGACCACGCAGTAAATAATAAAGGCAGAGACAGTATTGGCGGTAAGAAAGGTACAAACAGAGATTATACAGGTGAAATTACCATAGACCGATACGGCAGAAAGGTTCCAAAGCATGCACATGGTACAGCAAATTTAGGGCGTTATACGTCATCCACGCGCATCATCATGGATGCTGTGATGGAGCTTTATGACCGTATCATAGATCCTTCTCTTTTGACACGAAGGATTACTGTGGTGGCAAACAGGGTCTGTGATGAGAGCAAGGTGCAGGAAAGTGAGCAGTTTGAGCAGCTTGATTTATTTACAGATTATCAGGCGAGGGCTAAGGAAAAGCAGAAAGAGGATGAGGCACTTTCCAGGGAGAGAAAGCTTCAGGAGGCTATGATTTCCGTCAAGAAGAAATATGGAAAGAATGCCATGCTAAAGGGAATGAATCTTGAGGAGGGTGCCACAACTATTTCAAGGAACAATCAGATTGGCGGACACAAGGCATAGCAGCAACTGCTGTGGTTCTTAATCGGATTTTTCTTAGTGGTTTAAAATAGTTACGAAAAAGTATATAAGGAGCATGGCATGGGAAAATATGATGATATTATAGATTTACCACATCATGTGTCAAAGGTACATCCGCAGATGTCTATATGGGACCGCTCAGCACAGTTTGCACCTTTTGCGGCACTTACAGGTCATGAGGAGGCTATTGCAGAGACAGCGAGGCTGACAAAAGAGTGGCATGAGCCTGATGAGGACAAAAAAAGAGAGCTTGATGAGAAAATGAATGAGCTCATGATGCTTTATAGAAAGCGTAATTTAAATTCAGACAGTTTATATGACGAAAATGTCATAAACACCATGGCAGAGAATTATTTTGAGGTGACATATTTTGTGCCGGATGAGCACAAGGAGGGTGGCAGCTATGAGCATGTGACAGGGTATCTTAAAAAGCTTGATAGCATAGGGCACCTGATGATAGTTGTGGATGATAATGGTGCAGAGACGGTAATTGATACAAGAAGAATATATGATATCGATTTGTGATGATTTTGTTAGGAATGCATTACTTGTAAATGTGGTATAGAAAGCAGGAAATTATAAAGATGGACAAGCAGATAGAAAGAGCCGGGGATGACAATAAAAATAATATTGGTGTGTTATATGGCATCGGTGTAGGTCCGGGAGATCCCGGGCTTATGACTTTAAAGGCTATTAATACGATAAAAGCATGTGATATAATTGCAATCCCTGCAGTTTCAAAAGAGGAATGCTATGCGTACAGCATAGTGCAGGCTGTTTTACCGGAGATAGAGAAAAAACATATTATGTGCACTCCGTTTCCCATGATAAAGGACAAGGAAAAGCTTACTATATCACACAATAAGATATACTGTGACATAGTTAATGTGCTTGAAGATGGGAAAAATGTGGCAATGCTTACAATCGGCGATCCAAGCGTGTATTCGACATATATGTATATCCATAAGCGTGTCATGCAGGCAGGTTTTACGGCAGTGATGATAAGCGGTGTGCCGTCGTTTTGTGCAGCTGCAGCGCGGCTTGGCATTTCGCTTGGTGAGATGATGGATGAGATACATATCATACCGGCTTCGTATGATGTGAGGGATACTGTGGGCTATGGTGGAACCTGTGTATACATGAAATCCGGAAAGAAGCTTGCAGAGCTGATAGAAGTGCTTCGCACAGAGTCCAAAGGCGAGGCAGGTGAAGGAGCTGATATGACAGTGTATGGTGTGACCAATTGTGGCATGGAGTCTGAGCGTGTGTACAGGGGGCTGGATGAGCTTACCAAAGCAAAGGGATATCTAACAATAGTTATAGTGAAATATAGCTAAAATGGGAGTTTACTTTTTGTACATAATTACTATAATAGTATAGTGAATAGAATATATATATTTGAATATAGAAAAGAGCTGAAATATCACATGAGTATAGTGGATAGATTTGGAGAAAAAGTAGGCGAGATAGCAGAAAAAGATCCTGTCAAGGCGAGGAAGATTTTACTTGCAGGATATAGATTACAGGAAAAGAGATTAGCATTATTTCCGGATAGAAAGCTTCCGATGTCAGGGCAGTATGTGGCAAAGGTTGTCATGAATAATATCATTCAGGCACTTGCAAAGCCTGAAAATGCCGCCATGGTCAGTATTTTTGTACCGGGTGAGCTTTTGACGGCGGCAGGTCTCACACCGTATTCGGTTGAGGCCTTATCGTGCTTTATTGCAGGAACTAAATGCGAGCAGGCCTTTCTCAGACAGACTGAGAAGGAAGGTTTTCCGGAAACTATGTGCTCGTATCACAGGGTTTTTCTGGGCGCAGCCTTAAACGGCATAGTGCCGAAGCCAAAGTGCATGGTGTATACAAACCTGGCATGCGATGGCAATATGATGACATTTCCGTATCTAAAGGAAAGATATGAAATACCAAGCTTTTATATAGATGTTCCATATGAGAAGAATTATGACTCTGTTATGTATGTAGCAAAGCAGCTTAGAGAGCTTAAGAGTTTTTTGCAGGATGTCACCGGCAGAGAAATCACAGAGGAGTCTGTGAAAAAGGCTGTAGATAAGAGCAAAATTGCATCAAATAATTATTACAGGCAGCTTCACCTGAGAAAAGGACATGATATTGCGTCAACTCTCACCAATGAGCTGTATGCTCTTTTCATGTGTCATCTGCTTGCAGGAACTGATGAATCAGTCAGATATACACAGCTTCTTATGGATGATGTGAGACGTGCACCGGCAGGAGATGGCTTTCATGTACTTTGGATGCACACCATGCCGTTTTTGCAGGATGCAGTGAAGGATGTGTTCAATTACAGTGACACAATCCATATCAGCGCAAGCGATTTTATAGCGGATGGATTCAGAAGCATGGAGTCGGATGACCCATATGAGGCACTTGCCGAGAAAATGGTTTACTGCATTTATAATGGCAGCGTGAATCAGAGAATAGAGGAGGCAAAGGAGCTTGCTGACACAGTTGGAGCAGACGGTACAGTGCTTTTTGCACACTGGGGCTGCAAGAATACAATCGGTGCATCAAGCCTTATAAAGCGTTCACTCGAGTGGGAAGGGCTTCCAACCATGGTTTTAGACGGAGACGGCTGTAACCCGGCCAATGCCAGTGACGGACAGATTTCCACAAGGCTTCAGGCATTTGTGGAGATGCTTGGAGAGCAGGCACGTAATTAGAAATAAGACACCGTTTATTGTGTCAGGTGTGTGGATATTTACTATAAAACAATTTCAGGAAGTGGAAAACAGATGATACATTATGTTTGTAAATATGCTCCGGTAGAGCTGTTTAAGGGCTTTGGGCAGGAATGTGCTGTGCTTGAGGAGATGCCGGAGAATTTCGATAAATCAGATAAGATAGCTCATGCGAATCTCTGTGGATTCGGTAAATCAGTGATACAGGCTGTGCTCGAGGGCAAGGTAGAGGAGCTTGTGCTCGTGAACTGCTGTGATTCAATGCGCAGAGTCTATGATATCATAGAGAATACAAAGAAATGCAAATTCCTGTATATGCTTGATCTGCCTCATGAGGATAACGAGTGTGAAAACATAAAATTTGCACAGTCAATTCTTCGTTTGAAGAATGCGTATGAGAGATATTCGAACAGGACATTCGACAGGGAGCTTTTTATAAAGTCATTTGCAAACCCTCAATCTGAGCGCAAGCCTTACATAGGTCTTATGGGTGTGCATGTGAGCAGTATTCTTGAGAAGACAATACGTGAAAATATGCAGATGGATGTGGAAAATATGACATGCACATCCGGCAGAAATCTCATTATTTTACAGAAGGATCTTAGAAATATGGATGATGAGACTCTCTTTTTAGCATATGCAGAGAGCCTGCTCGGACAGATGCCGTGTGCCAGAATGAACAATAATACAAGAAGAAACCAGCTCTTTTTAGACCCTAGCCTTAAGGGCATCATATATCACACGATAAAGTTCTGCGATTACTATGGCTTTGAGTATGCAAGCATAAAGAATAATATTAAGGTGCCTCTTTTAAAGCTTGAGACGGATTTTACAAGCCAGAGTGCCGGGCAGCTTCTGACAAGGATACAGGCATTTGCAGAGACAATAGAGGGCTCAGATGACATGGACCCTACAAAAGGCATAAGCGAGGAGGCAAGAAGAAGGATGGAATCAGGAGTCTACTATGTAGCAGGAATTGACAGCGGCTCAACAAGCACAGATGTGGTGATACTGGATCAGGACGGAAAAATTAAATCGACAATGATTATTCCGACAGGTGGCGGTGCTATGATGAGCGCCGAAAAGAGTCTGGAGAAGGCTGTAGAAAAGGCCGGTATATCAAAGGATGATATTGTAAGGATTGTAACAACAGGATATGGACGTGCATACATCAACAGCGGTGATGACAGCATCACAGAGATTACATGCCATGCAAAGGGCGCGCATTATCTGAATCCCAACGTGCGCACAGTTATTGACATAGGCGGACAGGATATAAAGGCAATCAGTATAGATGAAAATGGTGCTGTGAAGAATTTCCTGATGAACGATAAATGTGCGGCAGGAACTGGACGTTTTCTGGAGATGATGGCAAGGACACTCGGACTTTCACTCGAGGAGATGAGCACCATGGGACTTGAGTGGAAGGAAAACATTGTGATTTCAAGCATGTGTACAGTTTTTGCAGAGTCTGAGGTAGTATCGCTGGTGGCACAGAACAAGGCTGTTTCTGATATTATCCACGGACTAAACATGTCTGTAGCTTCAAAGGTAGGCGCACTTGCAGCAAGGCTTGGGCAGGATAATCCGGGTGAGTATATGATGACAGGCGGAGTGGCAAAGAACAAAGGCATCACAAATGCACTTGAAGAAAAGCTCGGCGCAAAGCTGTATATTTGCGATGAGGCACAGCTTTGCGGAGCGCTTGGTGCAGCACTTTTTGCATATGAGAAGTGCAGGGAGGCTTAATAGAGAAGGCTTTATTTTACTCCATGATTTTTCCGTCAATACTTATTGTTACAACTTGCCATGGTATGAATTTTCCACTAGCTTGAAGAGCTTTTTTGGCCGCAATCTCCAGGCCGCCACAGCAAGGAACTTCCATTCGGACAATAGTTACACTTTGAATGTTGTTATTTTGAATAATAGCAGTCAGCTTTTCACTATAATCCACCTGATCTAATTTAGGACAACCAATTAAAGTTACCTTGTTTCGAATAAAATCCTGATGAAAGGCGGCATAAGCGTAAGCAGTACAATCAGCTGCGATTAAAAGCTTTGAGCCGTTAAAATATGGTGCATTAACAGGAGCCAGTTTGATCTGTACCGGCCAGTTCTGAAGCTTTGATTCTGAATCTGTGGTTGAAGAGACCTTTACAGACTCAGGGTTTTCTGTTCGTCTGAACTGCATGATTTTAGATCCGGGACAGCCGGAGTGAGAGGCCATTGTCTGGTTTTTGGCATTTATTTTCTTCTGAGCTTCTTTTACAGCTGCTTCATCATATGCAGGTGCTTCTCTCTCCTCAAATGAGATGGCTCCGGTAGGACATTCCGGGAGACAATCGCCCAGTCCATCACAGAAATGTTCTCTCACCAATTCAGCTTTTCCATCAATGATATCAATGGCACCTTCGTGGCAGGCAGATGCACAGGCACCACAGCCGTTACATTTTTCTTTATCAATCTTTATAATTTTTCTTATCATTTTAACCTCCGACAATAGAATTTAACTTTCGTTTCTGATAGAATTATAGTATTATAAATACAACTTGTATGTTTGATTTCCAACAGGGAGGAACAATTTTGGAAAAATATTTATCTATTTTAAGAAACAGTCCATTTTTTAAAGGCCTTACAGATGATGAAATATTATCAATACTGCATTGTCTGAATGCAACGGTAATTTCTAAAGAACGGGATTCATATATTTTCAGAGCAGGTGATAGTACTGAAGTGATGGGACTTGTAGTGTCTGGTTGTGTCCTTATTATTCAAGAAGACATCTGGGGACATCGGAATATTCTCTCAAAATGTTTCGCCGGAGATTTTTTTGGTGAGCCGTATGCCGCAAGCCAGAGAGCTGTCTTAAATATCAGTGTGGTAGCAGATGAGAATTGTGAGATTATTTTCTTAAATGTCAAAAGGCTTCTCGTTACCTGTCCAACTGCATGTGATCATCATCAGAAGCTGATTCGTAATATGGTCAGTGTTCTGGCAAATAAGATACTGATTCTTAACGATAAGATTACACATGTTGGGAAACGAACGACAAGAGATAAAATATTATCATATCTGTCAGCAGAAGCTATCAGACATTCATCACTATCCTTTGATATTCCTTTTGGACGGCAGCAGCTTGCAGATTATCTTTGCATTGATCGTGCAGCAATGTCTACAGAGATATCAAAGCTACAAAAAGATGGCTTTATAAAAACAAATCGAAATCATTTTGAATTAACTGTTTCTAATGATGTGGATTTTAGAACTTGAGGATTCAAAATGCAAAAAACTATGGTGTGACACAAAAAGAGATTGGCGCAGGGTCTACAGGAATCTGTACATTGCTTTGTGTTATGCTGAAGAATACAAAACACATTATCATGTATGAGAAAAACGAAGAACGTATCCAATTTATTAATAAGTATTATCCCGATGCACTTAATGTTTCTATTACGCATAGGGCAGTCAAAATTTAGTGTTCGAATGATTTGAGAGATTAGAAGAAAATTAAGAAAGTATAGAAATGTTAAAAATAAATAGGGGCAGGTGATACACTTGTTTATTATAGGAAATATGGTAAAATTAAAATATTCAGTAAAGCAAATTCTCTTATATAGAGCAGATAATGTTCATGTTTATATTAAATTTAAGACAAGGATGTATTTTAATGAAACAAGAATATATAGACAAAATGAAATACTATCAAGGAAAAGAATATGAAAATTTTTTGAGAGAAAAATGTGTCTTAGATGCACGTCAGTTTTTATATTCATCACAATTATACTTAAACTATGCCATCATTACTGCAAAACTTTATGAAGACATAGGGAAAAAGAATATTAGTGAGGGTGAAAAAAATCCATTTTATAATAGCGTAGAGGTATTGGGATGGAATTACAATGCTCATACAATTTTGAACAAATTGACATTGGAGTGGGTATCGCATATTTCAAATTCACTAGATTGTTTGTTGCAATATATTAATGCATCACTTAATTTAGGACTGAAACAGAAAGCCGTTACTGAAGGAAATATGCATAGAAAATTAGAAAAAATGCCACAGATAAATAGCTATGTAGAAAAATTATGGGAGAATGAGATTGTTTGCTATATACGTTCTGTATATAATTATGGAAAACATACACTTGACTTATATGGAGGTTCATCATTTGCGGATGCAATTTCTGGACAAAGAGATATACGGATTCCTGATTTTAAGTATCGTGGTAATATATATAAGTCAAAAAGTACAAGTGAATTGATTGGATATTATGAAAATTTTATTGGATTATATATTGATGTGATGGAGAGTGTTGATTTTGTGTTAAAAAACTCAGAGCCTGTTTGTAATAGATACCATGTAGGGAAAATGGTAGTTGATGGGCATGCTATGGGAGAGTGCGAGAATAAACAAGACATTGTACTTTATGCAGAGTTTGACAGTGATGGCATACATATTAAGAAATATTGGGTAGAAGATATAAAATTTGAGAATGATAGTGATATTGAAATAATGTTGTCGCCTTCTAAAACAATTGGTCAACATTTTGATGGAATTACATCAATTGAAGTTATAATAAATAAAGATAAGGTTGGGGAACTTCATATGGATAGTGATTGTTTAGAAAACTCTATTTTACGTTATCATAAATATAAATATGTCGCAGTATAACTTATTTGTTAAATTGTGATAAGGAAGTTAACTCTGTACAAATTTTTTTATAAAGAAAGACATGTTGTAATGGTGAGATATTTATAAATTTTGCTTGATTCTCACGATAAAATTACCGTAAGGGATGCACACAGTACAATTTTCATTTTAGTATTAAATAAAGAGGAATTCTATGGATAATAAAAATCTTACGTTAAAATGGATAGACACTCTTGGAAATAACAAGATTGTTTTTGAAAGAGGAATTATAGATGGTACAAAAAATAGAGGGATATATGGTATTTTCATTATTGATAATAAACAGCAGACGGAATATTGTGCATATGTAGGAAGAACAGCCAATATCTATAAAAGATTTTTGAAAGGCAATGATGCACATTTTGTTAAACTTAGAAAAGGATTATTACAAAATGATAAGGTGATTGAGGCACTAAATGATAAGCATAAAAGAATAGAAGTACGAGTGATTGAACAAATAATGTTTAATTATGAAAACTATTATAAAGATATTCAGTTTATGGCTTCGAGAGAATGCTATTATATAGATCATTACCAAGCTTTAGGTCAGTGTTTAGAACAGTGCCCAGATGGAAGCAATATTAGAAGAGATGTCTGGGAGAATGAAAAAATGCTTAGTAGTAAGGCATAATATTTTACTACCAACTTTACTACTAACAGGTAGTAACAACTTGCAGGGTTCTGCTCTGATTTGCCACAATCTGTAATTTCAGAGCATTTTACAATAACCCCGGAATCCCTTGCAAAACAGGGCATTCCGGGGCAAAACAAGGAGAAACAAAACAATGATAAAAATACTTTTCATCTGCCACGGCAGGGCTTTGGGTACAGTTATAAGTGGCGATGAAGTGCGATAGAATGGGGCAAATCGTGGTGAATGAGATATGCGGGTACTACGGTTTTTATACGGATGAGTTTGGAAAAATAGATGAAATATTTAGTCATCATGGAATGACGTCCTAGGAAGATTTATGCTATCGCATAACTTGCGTGGATAAAGCCAGAGCTTTGTGGACATGAAAGAAAAGCACTACTGTTTTACTACGAATCAGTAAAGAGAGAATTGTGGTCTATGGTTTGACTTATTTATATTGACTTATAAGGCATCCAGAGTGATTAATTGGATGCATTAATGGTCAAGGAGGTACTCAAGATGGTAGAAACAAAGAGTAACGGAATAAAGGTGCCGACTAAGGATAGGTATCTGCTTACAATCAGGGAGGCAGGTGCTTATTTTGGTTTGTGGACAAAATATATGCATAGGATTGTGGAGGCTAACGAAGGTGGTTTTGCAATTTTTATAGGTAACAAATATATGATTACAAGAAGAAAATATGAAGAGTATATGGCTGACAAGAATACCATTGAATGTGTGGGACTTTGTGTTGTAAATGTTCCACACATATGATATAATTTTAGAAATATGGGAGGAACTGTATATGAATAAAACATATTCAATGAGTATTAGGGTAAGCGAAGAAGAATTAGGAAAGTTAAAGAAGGCAGCTCAAATTGAAAATTATTCGTCATATAGTGAATTTATAAGGCGAACTGCATTATTAGAAGCTGAAAAGATTATAAATGAACATAAATTTGGTAATGACTTGAATGATAAATAACAAGGAGGATGAAAACGATGGCGTATCAAAGCATATCTGCTGCTAAGAACACAAAAAATGATGAATTTTACACGCAATTAGTTGATATTCAGTCAGAATTAAAAAATTATAACGATAAATTTGAGGGTAAAATAGTTTTTTGCAATTGTGATGATCCTTTTGAATCGAATTTTGTGAAGTATTTTTTGATGAATTTTAATAGATTTGGGATAAGAGAGTTAATAGCTACAGGTTATAAAACTAGTTGTTTTGCAGGAAGGGAAGTTTCAGCACCAAACTATCCATATTTATTAAGGGTAAAAAGTACAAAAGAGTATCTTGTAGGTACCCAAAAAGACTTGGATATTCCAGGTGCGAAGTATTTTCTAGAGGCAGAGGGCGGCAATATTATGAGCCCTCTGATTGGTAATTATGCTGTAGATAAAGATGGTAATAAGATACAAACAAAGATAAAAACAAAATATTATGATGAAAAAACAGGAAAAGAGCGTTCTAAGACAATAAAACAGGATTTATATTATGAGGCGGGGGATTTTAGAAGCGATATGGCTATTGAGCTTCTTAATGAATGTGATGTAGTAGTTACTAATCCTCCATTTTCTATGTTTAGAGAATATGTATCTTTGATAATGCAATATGATAAAAAATTTCTGGTAATTGGAAATATGAATTGCATATCGTATAAAGAAATCTTTCCTTTGATTGTAGAGAATAAAATATGGTTAGGTAATGGGATGGGAAGAAAGATTTCCGGATTTATTGTTCCTGATTATTATGAATTATATGGTACCGAGGCAAATGTTAATAATAAGGGTGAACGTATAGTATCAACCAATAATGCACTTTGGCTTACTAATATAGACCATTTAAAGAGACATCAGATGCTACCATTGGATTTGGGTTTTGTTTATGAAGGACATGAAGACATGTATCCGAAATATGATAATTATGATGCTATTGAGGTGACTAAAACTATTGAAATTCCATGTGATTATACGGGTATAATGGGTGTACCAATTTCTTTCCTTGATGTATTTTGTCCAGAACAATTTGTAGTTGTTGGAATATCTGCACAAGGTAATGATGATATAAGAATTCATACAGATGATTATTATGATGGTTATATTTGGAAATATGGAAAGAAGAAAGAAAAGGAACATAGAATAAGTAGTTGGATGCCATTATTAAAGAATGATAGTAAAGGAGGAACTCTTTGCCAAAAAGAAGGAGAACCTGATTTATATCAATTATACTGGAGAGTATTTATTAGATTTACCGATTCTTTTATAGAATCACATCCAGAGCGGTTTAATAAGGAGAACTAGTTAATATGATGAAGATAATAGAACAGCAAAACATAAAAGTAAGTGATATTGTTAATGGATATATTAATGATGCTGATACAGGAGAAGTTACAGCGTATAATGGACGACTGAATGTTAGACCTGCATATCAGAGAGAATTTGTATGGGATAAGGGCTCAACTACGGGCGGACATAAACAAGAGGCCTTAATTGATTCGGTAATGAATAACTATCCAATAAATGTGATGTATTGGGTAAAGATTGGACAAAATCAAGCTGGTGAGGATTTATATGAATGCCTTGACGGGCAACAGCGAATAATAACATTGTGTAAATATTATCAGAATGAATTTGGTATGGCGGATGGAACTCAGTTTGATGGATTAACCGATAATACGAAATTTTTGGATTATAATTTGTTTACAGTATATGTATGTGAAGCGGATACATTAGAAGAAAAATTAGCGTGGTTTGAAAGAATAAATACTGCAGGAGAGCCACTTGTACGGCAAGAGATGCGTTCGGCTGTTGCATGTGGAAATGGAACGACACTTGCAAAAAAATATTTCGTAAGCACCAAAAATGATGGAACTAATGCGTATTCATTTGATGCACAATCTGGGCGTCCCGGCAGAGATTATGTTAAGGGTGAGTGGGACCGCCAGGCAATATATGAAAAGGTTATTACTTGGAAAAATAATAGTAAAAAAGATGATGAAATATTAGCTTACATGAAAAATAATCGTGATAATACTTCAGAAGCTACTAATCTTTTTGATTATTTCAAAAATGTAATTAAGTGGGTGAAAAGATTATTTCCAACATATAATAAAGATATGGCTAATGTAGAGTGGGGCTTTCTATATAATAAATATCATGCCAATACTACTCTTTCTGCAACTGTTTTGGAAAAACAAATAGCTTATCTTAGAAGTGATATTGGAAAAGACATTAATTCTCATCTTGATAGTAGCAAGGGTATTTATGAATATGTATTAGCTATTGCGTGTGGGGTAGAAAAAAGAGAAGCAATTAAGTTGTTACAATCTAGATCCTTTACTGACAAGGACAAAAAGGCTCAGTATGAACGTCAGAGACATGTTTGTCCACACTGCTTAAAGGTGTTCAAAGATATATCTATGATGGCGGGAGATCATATTATTCCATATAGTCCAATTCCAGAATCTGGTCAATTAAATGGAACAACAACGCCAGATAATTTACAGATGTTATGTCATAGTTGTAATCTCGACAAGACAAATAATCCTTTTGATAAAGATGCGGAAGAGAAAAGATTGCAGGATTTATATGATATGTCGGATGAAGCTGTAGCTGCTCTTCCTGAAGCAAAAATGAATTAACAAATAATTAAAAGAAAATAAATCATTTTGGGGTTTGTCCAAATTACTTGAGAACTTCAATATCTTAATAAAAATATTAGAAATGTGGCATTTTCACTGTACATTAGGCGGTGTATGTTTCTAATGGGAGAAGTTTCAGATCTGTTGTTTAGGAAGATTTAACGTAAGTAAGATAAATGGCATCCTGAAAGAAGCTGGAAAGACTATACTAACTTATAGACAAATTTTTTGGGGCTGATGAATAGAATTTCATATGTGTAAATAGCATCTATGGGGTATAGAAATCTCTGTGTTTTTTCAATTTAAAGACCGATGCCCCCTCTCACGCATATTTTCGCGAAATTGCACAGGGGGTATTGTGAGAACTTGGTCTTTGCAGCTTAAATGGCTGAGATTAAGGAAAAATATTGAAATGCTGTGCGCGAAAAGTATTGCCAATTTGTGTAGAAGTAGGGCTGCCTTGAAATAGGGTAGCTCTTTTTCAAATATTGAGTTGACTAATTTGCCCGGTAGAGTGATATATGTACATACCAAAAAGAAAGGTGGTATGTGCGATGATTACGGAAATTGATTTTAGGGTTAAAGGTGAGGAACGAAAGAAGCTGGCTTATGCCATAGGTGAATTACTTGGAATGCCGGTAAAGTATACTAGAACACCCAAGTTTGATTATCTGATTGGAAGTAGCATTCTGGATAAGAAAGGAGTGTTTCATGCATCCGAAGACTTGACAGAAAGTAAGTTAGAATTGGTTTTAGAACGGTTTTACAAAGGCGAGCCTATACAACAATCAGAGCAGTCGGAGAATGAAATAGTGGAAGCAGATGTATTAAGCATATCGGTTCCAAGAAGCATGTTTACAGATGATAAGCTGGAAAATTTGCAGAAGTTGATAGAAGGGAAGCAAACACTTTTTAAACACGCATTCCTGACAGAGCAGTTGGAGGTTGTTATTACCGGGAATCAGGTTTCATTTCCCTGGTTTCCACTTGCGTCTGAGCCGGATGCGGTAAATGCTTATACAGAATTTATTTCTAAACTGTGCGATTTAGCAATAAAGCTAAAACGAGTATCACTGACGGATAAAGAAGTTGAGAATGAAAAATATGCATTCCGATGTTTCTTATTGCGATTAGGATTTATCGGTGACGATAGCAAAGCTGCTCGCCGGATTCTTCTTAAAAATCTTTCAGGAAATGCAGCGTTTCGTAAAGCATAAAAGATATTTCTTTGGTGCAGGGTGTCGGAGCGATGCCATGTATTATTTTACTTTCAAAAGCTGGACTGCCTCTGGTCTAATGAGCTTTCCATCAATGCGCTCATAAGCAGCGTAGCCGGTCTGGTTTTCACGGGAATACAGTTCTGTCAAAATTTTTACAGAAAGGGGCTGTCTCTCTAATATCCAGAAGTAGGATAAATCTCCAAACGCCACAGGAATGCTGTTGGCTGCTATATCTGGCATTGGGAACATCGCTTTAACCACATGGTGAAGCGGTACAACGATATCTATCGGGTGCAGATGCTGAATATCACGCCGCATGTTTGCCGGCACACGTATTGCAGCAATATGGCGAAATCCGGCATGAATCCAAAGACACTGCAGTACCTTATGGGGCATAGCGATATAGGAGTTACGCTTAACACCTATACGCATTTAGGCATTGAGGATGCAGAGGATGAATTGAAGCGGCTGGAGGACTTGCAGAATGCCAGAAAAGAATTGGAACGGACACAAGGAGAAAAAACGGTGTCACAGGAAATGTTTAAAGCTATATAGGGATAGGTTTGTTTGGAGGCGCTCTGGCGATAGGCTGGAGCGTTTTTGTTATGGAAAAGAGAAGAAAATAGCGATATAATAAATAGCATATAGGATTAAGAAGATAATTTGAATGTTATATTGTGTAGAGGTGAACGAGTGTCAAATAAAATTAATTCGGTTAAAGAAAAATTGATTAATGATTATATAAAGAAAATTGATATGGCAATTGATAATTATAATTCGGCAATAGAACCAGATGAAGAAATCGTTAATTTGTTAATTGAAATAGTAAATGTTTTTGAAAATGATATACCAAATTTACAAGGAAGTTTATTGATAAGGACAGGAACAGAAATAAGAGATGCAAACACTACGAGAGCAATACTGATAAAGTATTTGGCTGACAGCGGAATCGAATATAAAGGTAAAAGCATCGAAGAAAATGTAAATGAGAAAAGATTTTGGAATTCGTTTATTCATTGGTTTGAAACAGAATTACCTGGTTTGGAACTGTTGGATGGTAAATATTTGCGATGGGATAATTGGGATGGAGGAATATGGCTTTTAGATTTGGATTATGACCATGAATTTACCTTGTATAGAGGTACAGTTTATCCAGATTCGTTGAAAAATAATACAGGTGATTTTAATGATATAAAGGCATTTATAGAGATTGCATATAAGTATTGGATTATTAACTCCGGAGAATGTCATTACAAATTCACTATAGAAGTAAATGATAGATTTAAAATATTTAAATTACCATATAGATTACAAAGTGGGATTGTAATAAAGCAAGGATATAAAACAACATTTCCTATTGATAAAATTATTAATTATAGGATGTTTGAGCGTAAAATACAGTTTTCGGAAGATATGATTAATAGCAAAGATATGATGGAAAAGAAAAGTGCGTTGGACTTTATTATTGATGCTCTGCAATATCTTATATCCACTCAAGGAAACAGTAGAAATGAGCAGTATAAAGCATTGGCTTTGAGAGTGAGTGATAATATGGATGGTAAAGTTTATGCTGTTGTAAAAAAAGAATTGGAAGAATTAATGAAACTATCTAATGAGTATTTTGATGTAAGGCATAATGATTACCTAAATGCCGCTAAGGAAAAAAGAGAAGCATTGAATGATTCGCAGTTTATAGAATATTTATATAATCGTGCTTATGCAATGTTGTATTTGCTTAGATTAAAACATAAAGAGACAAACGAATGTGAATAATACTTTCTTATGATTTGAGATGAAAGATAAATGGAAAAGTATAAAGAAACACAAATATATATAGTTAATGGAAGAGTTTAGGAAAGCACAGGCGGAGGTTGAGCAGAAGAAGGAGAAACTGATGTCACAGAAAATGTTTAAGGTAATTTAATATGGAAAAGAGATGACGCTCCGGCTTAGGCTGGGGCGTTTTTTGTGGAAAAAAGAAAGATGAATTGGTATAATATTGCTAGATTATAAAGAAAAGGATGTGTAAAAATGCAAAATAGAAAATATCAAGTATTTATTAGTTCAACTTATTCAGATTTAGTAGAAGAAAGAAAAAAAGTTTTGGATGTTTTATTAATGGCGGATTGTATTCCAGCAGGAATGGAAGCTTTTGTTGCGACTGATGTTGAACAGTTTGAAGTAATAAAAAAAGTTATTGATTTATGTGATTACTATATATTAATAATTGGACAACGTTATGGTTCAATTAATCCCGATACGGGTATTAGCTATACAGAGATGGAATATGATTATGCCATAAAAAATAAGATTCCAGTGTTGGTTTTTGTGCTTGATGAGCAGATTGTGTTACCAGATGATAAGAAAGAGAATGAACCGGATAAAGTAGAGCGGTTAAAAGCATTTAGAGCAAAAGCATTAACTAATAGGCTATGTAGCATATGGAAAAATACAGATGAATTGGTAGGAAAAGTGGCAGTTTCGATTATGACTGCAAAAGAAACAATAGAAAGACCGGGATGGCAAAGAGGAACAGATTTTGATGAAGCATCGTTACGTAGGACAATAATGAAATTGCAAGAAGAAAATGAAAATTTGAAAGTTAAATTGAATGATGCAATAGAAACAGTGCATTCGTTTACAGAAATTAAAAATGTAGCTTTTGAAAATTATGATGTAAAAATAGATTATCATTATACACCTGCAGGTAGTTATAGAAGGAGTGGTAGCATAGAAAAAAAACTTCCAGAAATATTCAAGGTGATTGCAACACAAATGATGGATGTTTCTTTAACTGAATTGGCTATTAGCGATGCCATAAAATCAAAATATGCTTCAATAACAGGATGCATGGTGTATTTTAATGATTCACAACAGATAAAAATAATATTAAATCAGTTGCGAGCTTTAGGCTTGATATATTCTTCTTGGAGTGAAAATGCAGGAAAGCTATATTGGGGATTAACCATAAAGGGAAGAAGATATAGGGACGAAATGATTGTTGTGAAAGAAAATATGATGAGTGTGGACAATACTGAAGAATAGTAATATATGAGCGTTACCCAGATATGAAGATAGAATATTATGAAAGGGACAAATGAATAATATGGATGTGGTGTGAGTTTTAATGTTCTTAATGAGTTAGAAACACTTGGAGTAATCCGATTTGAGTCTTTGACAGGCTATATTTCAAAAGGAATAATAAACGATAAGATTTTTATTTGTATTGGTGATAAGTTGGATGTAATAAAAGAATATGAGAAAGGTGAATTTCCTATTGGAAATGTAATGCTTACATCTGTTGGAGAAGCCTTAAAATCTATTACTGATTCCGTTGAAATTGATGATTACTATGTAATGATAAAACAGTATTTGGTAGATAAAGGTGTAAAATTTGCTGAAGAACATGATTATTATGCTGAGATAAATGGAGATGAGCTAACAATTCATAGAAGAAATCCTTAGTAGTAACCCTTTCCCTTTTACTACTAATTTTACTACTAACAGGTAGTAACAACGTGCTCAATTTTGCTCTGATTTGCCACAATCTTTAATTTCAGAGCAAACTACAAAATCCCCGAAATCCTTCGCAAAACAGGGCATTCCGGGGCAAAACAAGGAGAAATAAAACTATGATAAAAATACTTTTCATCTGCCACGGCAGAATCCGTACTTTTGTCTGAAGTGGCTTAAAATCAAGGCTTTTGGGGAATGAGAATGCTATTTGTACCCTCTATTGTACCCCCCTATTTTGCGCGAGTGTACCGCGACAACCTAAAAGCAAAGCTTTCGGGTTGGAATTTGTTAACCGGACTGTCCTCGATAAAAATGAATATGATTTGTGGTGAAAGAAGTTCCTGCGGGGAGCAGATGGACCGATTTTGAAAAACTCTGTATCAATTTTCTTTACAGATAAAC
>ERZ835980.1078-NODE-1078-length-32824-cov-5.183436_pt1 | contig 32824 bp, 29 predicted proteins | sample MGYA00519943_ERZ835980 | MGnify/ENA primary metagenome ERZ835980 (study PRJEB31850, sample SAMEA3708791) | human gut metagenome | biome: human gut; feature: human-associated habitat; material: faeces | place: China | collected 2014 ... | reverse complement strand
CCTTAGTCTCTGCAGATGTTATATCCATATCATCAAGTTCAATCGTGACATTAATGTAATCATCCGGCTTTTGTTTCAGTTGGGACAAAAGAACGACCGTCTCAACATGCGCTGTTCTCGGGAACATATCGCAAGGTGTTACTTCTTTGGTTTTATAGCCGTTTGACTCGAAAATTTCTAAATCTCTTGCAAGGGTTGCGGGATCACAAGACACATACACAACTCGTTTCGGTGACATTTGTGCTACGGTCAAAATTACATCTTCGCCGCAGCCTTTTCTTGGCGGGTCAAGCACTACGACATCAGGTTGAAGTCCCTCTGCTTTAAGTTGAGCCGCTGCCTTTGATGCATCGGCACAAATAAATCTTGCGTTCTCTATGCCGTTTGCTTTTGCGTTTTCGTTTGCATTCTTTATAGCATCCTCGACAATTTCCGCACCGACAAGTGTTTTACAGTTTTCAGCCATTGTAAGTCCTATTGTACCAGTTCCGCAGTATAAATCAAGCAGAATTTCGTCGTTTTGCAGGTTTGCGTATTCTTTTGCTTTACCGTACAGTTTTTCTGCTTGGGCACGGTTTACCTGCCAGAATGAAAACGGTGATATTTTAAATTTAAGTCCGCATAAAACATCGGTAATGTGATCACTGCCGTATGCAACACGATTTTTCTTGCCTAAAACCACATTTGTTTTTTCTCTGTTAGAATTAATAATTACGCTTTTTAGGTTAGGCAAGCCGTCTTTTAACATTCTGACAAGTTCGTCTTCCTGTTTTAAGCCGTTGCCGTTGACAACATAACAAACCATAAGTTCGTCAGTAATTTCACCAAGGCGCATATATAAATGTCTTAATCTGCCTTTGCCTGTTGTTTCGTCATAAATATCAGCATTTGTTTTATCTATAAATCTTTTTGTAATTTCTATTACAGAATTAAAAACTTCAGGCTGCAATAAACAGTCATCACACGGAATAATTCTGTGCGTATGAAATGAATAAAATCCGAACACCGCACTTCCGTCTTTTGCCCTACCTATAGGAAATTGCGCCTTATTTCTGTATCTGTCAGGTCTTTCGCAGCTGATAATATCTTTAAACTCAAAATCTTTAATTCCGCCTATTCGTGTTACCGCATCGTAAACACGCATTGATTTTATTTTTAATTCTTCTTCATAAGAAATATGCCGCCAAGTACAACCACCGCATTTTGAGAACTGCGGGCAGTCCGCCTCGATTCTTGCGGAAGACGGAGTAATTATATTTTCAATTTTACCGAAAGCATAAGTTTTCTTTGTTTTTAATATTCTTACTTCAAGTTCATCGCCTACTGCGGAAAGCGGAACAAATACGGCGATACCGTCCTCTGTTTTTCCTACGCCACTGCCCTCTGCGGTAGCCGAAGTTATGTTTAATTTTATAATATCATTCTTAACTAAATTCACTGATTATCACCGATTATATTGTAACATTTTTAATATAAATTGGCAATATAAAAACTAAAATACGAAAAAATATATTACAAATTGAAAAAAGGTATTTATTTTTTTTGACTATAGCTTTATAATATAAGATAGAATTTTTGTGAATGGAGAATGAGTGTTTTGAATTACGACATTTTACTTGATAATATAAAAAGGATACATTTTATCGGCATCGGCGGCAGCGGTATGTGTCCGCTTGCAGAGATTTTAAACAGCGAGGGCTATCAGCTTTCAGGCTCGGATATGAATGAGGGCGAGACGCTCGACAGAATCAAAGGCTACGGCATTCCCGTATATATGGGACATCGTGCAGAGAACATTGACGGTGCAGAGCTTGTTGTATATTCTGCCGCTATCAAAGAAGATAACCCGGAAAGAAAAGCAGCTGTTGAACAGGGTATTCCTTGCATTGAAAGAAGCGTTATGCTCGGCGTCGTAACAAGAAGATACAAGAGAAGTATTGCAGTTTCCGGTACTCACGGCAAGACCACAACCACAGCCATGCTTTCACAGGTACTTATCGGCAGCGGTTTTGACCCATCGGCAATTATCGGCGGCAAACTTCCGTTTATCGGCGGCAACAGTTATGTAGGTCAGAGCGACATTATCGTTTGCGAGGCTTGCGAGTATGTTGATACATTCTTACAGCTTAATCCGTTTATTTCTATTATACTTAACATTGATGCCGACCACCTCGACTACTTTAAAAATCTTGACAACATTAAAAAGTCATTTAATAAATTTGCAAAACAGACTACAGGTTTGCTTGTAATCAACGGTGACGACCAAAACACACTTGATGCAGTAAACGATGTTGACATTGAAAAAATCACCTACGGCTTTGGCGAAAACTGCGACTACAGAGCAGAAAATATTTCTGCAGACAAGGGCGTTCACGAGCAATTTGACATCTATTACAAGGGCGAACTCCTTACAAATATTAAGTTGATTGTTCCGGGCAAGCATAACATTTATAATGCACTTGCCGCAGCGGCTACCGCACATTACCTTGGTGCAACACCTAAGGAAATCGCCGAAAATCTCCACAAATTTGGAGGTGTTCACCGCCGTTTTGAAATTCTCGGTACACCCGAGGGAATTACAGTGGCAGACGATTTTGCTCACCACCCGACAGAGCTTACCGCAACACTCAATGCCGCAATGAATATGGGCTTTAAAAAAGTATGGGCGATTTTCCAGCCGCATACTTTCTCAAGAACAGCACTTCTTCTTGATGATTTTGCAGAGGCTCTTAAGATTCCGGATGTTGCAATCATTTCGGAAATTCTCCCTGTAAGAGAAACAAACACATATAATATTTACTCAACCGACCTCGGTGCAAAAGTACCGAACTCGGTTTGCCTTGACACTTTTGAAGAAATTACAGACTATGTATGCAAAAACGCAAAAGAGGGCGACCTCATTCTCACAATGGGCGGCGGCAATGTTTATATGTGTGCCAATATGATTTACAATCAGCTTAAGTATAATGAGGAGAATAAGTAATTTCATATTTCATTTATAGGAATTAAAATTTAACAGATATAAAATCAGCCTGACTTCATACGAAATCAGGCTGATTTTTTGCTTGAATAATTGTTTATTTATTGTCAATTATCATTTGTATATGAGCAATCTGCTCTTGAGATAACCCCGAAACATCAACGGTTTCCCTCTCGTTAATGCCAAGCAAGTAATCGGCACTTACTGAATAGGTATTTACTATTTTAATAAGCATTTCCACAGACGGCTGAATATTGTCGTTTTCCCAATTACTGATAGTCTGCTTTGTTACATTAAGAGCCTGTCCGAATTACACCTGATTCAGTCCGAGCGAAAACCTTAATTCACGAATTCTTTTGCTTAACATATCAACACTCCAATACAAGTATCATAATATTTATATCAGACTTTTAATTTTATACCATAGCAAAAATATCATTAGGCTGAATTTCAAATACCTTGCAAAAAGCCACTATTTCTATATCTGTTATAAATCTTTTTCCGCATTCTATTCTTTGAATTGCATTTTTGTCTAAATCCAATCCAAAAAGCTGCAATTTTTCAGCAAGCTGTCTTTGACTGCATTTAGGATTTAATGCAAGTCTTAATTCCGCAATCCTCTTTCTGTATACATTATTCATATTTTTATTTTTATTTTTAAACATTTTTTATACTCCTTTGACATTTAGTGCTTGTCAATAAGAATATTTTATGCTATAATACAGCTGTAATTGACATTCAGTGAGTGTCAATTGCGAATAATAAATTAAATAACGCAAGGAGAGATAAAAAATGAAAAAAGTTAAAAGATTAACAGCCGTAATACTGTCTGCACTTATGATGACAAGTGCATTTTCCGTACTGCCTGTAAGTGCGGCTGAGGTTGAAAGTAATACTTCGGCTGTGTCTTCAGATGAAAATTTTATAAGCGGTGACTATGAGTATTCATTACTTGATGACGGTACAGTTGAAATATCCAAGTATGTGGGTAATGATAGTGATGTAACTATTCCTGATGAAATTGACGGAAAAAAGGTTACGAGTATAGGCAAAGGTGCATTTGAAAACAATATAAGTATTAAAAATATTGAAATGTCAAACAATATATTATCAATATATGACGGTGCATATTATAATTGTCAATCATTAGAAACCATTAAACTATCTAACTCATTGACAAGAATTTGGGTAGGAGCATTTGGAAATTGTTTATCATTAAAAAGAATAGATCTTCCGGATAGTTTATCATATGTTGATGATTTCGCCTTTGGTAATTGTGAGAGTTTAGAAACAGTAAATTTTCCGGATAAACTTTCAGATAATGGCTTTTCAAAAGGTTTAGCAAAGTCTGTATTTGAAAATTGTATTAATTTAACATATGTTAAACTACCTGATAACTTACAATATATTAGTTATGGAGTTTTTTCAGGCTGTAATAAATTACAAAAAATCACTATACCGCAAGATGTAACTTCTATAGGTAATAAAGTTTTTTATAATTGCACTAATTTAAAAAGCATTATTATTCCTAAAGATGTTAGTTTTATAGCCCGTGATTCATTTGAAAATTGTAATATACTAACTATAAACGGCTACATTGGAACATATGCAGAAACTTATGCAAAAGAAAATGATTTTGAATTTATTTCAATAGATGAAAAAATTCTCACAGGCGACGCTAACCAAGACGGTATTATAGATGTAAATGATGTTACATACTTGCAAATGCACATTGCAGGCAACAAAAACACCGACGGTTCTGCGCTTATTGACGAAACTAACAAGCAACTGTTTGACTGCGTTGATATGAACAAAGACGGTAAACTTTCTGTTTCCGATGTAACCGAATTGCAGATTTATATTTCAAACAACAACTAAAAATCAAATGATACAAGAAAGGCTATCGCAAGGTTAAAATGCGATAGCCTTGTTTTATTTATAAGGAGTTATCCAAATATTTGTTGTAATATTTAATTATGATTCAGCAAATTGCTTGATAATGCAATTTGCTAAACCATAATTTACCCCCAACTATTGAAAAATAATCAAAAAACAAAACAAGCGACCGAACACTTAAAATGCTCGGTCGCTTTTGTCAGCAATAATTATTTATGGTTGTTAGAGTGGCATTTACCTGCCATTGCACAGGATGCACATCCGCAGCCACAGCTGCCACAAGAAGATTTGCCCTTTTTCTTTGCTCTGAAATGGCTGATAATAATTGCAGCAACTACAGCAACAACTATAAGCAAAACAACTATTGTACCAATATTATCAAGTAAAAAAGTAAGCATATACATCCTCCTCTATCAAAATCTAAATTATTTTACCTTTACAGAAGTTTTTAATGTATTAGCCTCTTTGTATGGTCTTACGAGCATATAAATCATAAATGCAAGTACCAATACAGCGAAAATAAGGCCGATAACATTTACATTACCTGTAAAGAGTCCGCCAAACTGATTAATCATAAGAGCGATTGCATAAGCAAATACACACTGGTAAGCTACTGCAAAACAGGTCCACTTAGCATTATTCATTTCTCTCTTCATAGCACCGATAGCTGCGAAGCAAGGAGCACAAAGGAGGTTGAATACGAGGAATGAGAAACCGCTGATTGCTGTGAAAGCACCGCCGATTTCTGACCATCCGCCCGGATAAAGAATACCCATTGTACCAACGATATTCTCTTTAGCAACAAGACCTGTAACCGATGCAACGGCTGCCTGCCAATTGCCCCAACCAAGCGGAGTAAAGATCCAAGCAATGCAGTTACCGATAGCGGCAAGAATTGAATTGCTGATCTGATCCTCTGAAAGCATCTGGAACTGACCGTCAACAAATCCGAAGTATGTTGTAAACCAAACAATGATTGTTGAAAGAAGAATGATTGTACCGGCCTTTTTGATAAATGACCAGCCACGCTCCCACATTGAACGGAGAAGGTTGCTTACTGTCGGGAGATGGTAAGCGGGAAGTTCCATAACGAACGGAGCAGGATCGCCTGAGAAGATCTTTGTCTTCTTAAGCATAATACCCGAAACTACAATTGCAGCCATACCGATGAAGTAAGCTGATGTAGCAATCCACGGTGAACCACCGAAAATAGCACCTGCGATCATAGCGATAAATGGCATCTTAGCACCGCAAGGAATAAATGTTGTTGTCATAATTGTCATACGACGGTCACGCTCGTTTTCAATTGTACGAGAAGCCATGATACCCGGAACGCCGCAGCCTGTACCGACAAGCATCGGAATAAATGATTTACCTGAAAGGCCGAACTTACGGAATACACGGTCAAGTACGAATGCGATACGAGCCATATAACCGCAGCTTTCAAGGAAAGCAAGGAGTAAGAAAAGTACAAGCATCTGTGGAACGAAGCCGAGAACTGCGCCTACACCGGCTACGATACCGTCAAGGATAAGACCGTTGAGCCAATCGGCACAATTAATAGCGTCAAGTCCGTTGCCGATAAGAACAGGAATACCGGGAACCCAAACACCGTATGTGCTTGCGTCAGGAGCGCCGTAAGCCTCTTTGTAATCTGTATCAAGATAATTGTCAACAGCTTCCTGTAACTGAGCCTTAGTTGTATCAGGAGTTTCTGTTACTTCAAGTGTTTCTTCGTCTTCTACAGAATATGTAACGCTTGCGTCTGCAGGAGTTAAAGTAACGAGCTGTGAAAGAGCAGCTTTAGCAGCAGCTTCAGAATAATTTTCATCTTCAAGATCAATTGCAGCTGCAATATCGTCATTACCGTATTCTTCATTGAAAGCTTCAATGATTGCATCTGAATCGCCGTAAGTTTCTTCTGCCTCTTCTGCCTGTGAAGTACCTATACCGAACAAATGCCAACCGTCACCGAACAATCCGTCATTTGCCCAGTCTGTTGCCATTGAACCTACAGTCTGCATTGAAATGAAGTAAACAAGGAACATAATTACGGCAAAAATCGGAAGACCAAGCCAACGGTTTGTAACAACCTTATCAATCTTATCTGATGTTGAAAGGTTGCCCTTGCTCTTCTTTTTATAGCAAGTCTTAATAATAGTAGCTATGTAAATATATCTTTCGTTTGTAATAATGCTTTCGCTGTCATCGTCAAGCTCTTTTTCGGCATTTTCAATGTCAGTTTCAACATGCTTTTTAATTTCATCGCTAAGGTTAAGCTTTTCCATAACCTTATCATCACGCTCAAACACCTTGATAGCGTACCATCTCTGCTGTTCTTCGGGCATTTCGTGAACTACTGCCTCTTCAATATGAGCAATAGCGTGCTCAACAACACCGTTGAATGTGTGCATTGGAACAGTTTTGGTGTTCTCGGCAGCATCAATTGCAGCCTCTGCCGCTTCCATAATACCTGTGCCCTTCAAAGCAGAAATTTCAACAACCTTACAGCCAAGCTCTTTAGCAAGTGCCGAAGTGTCAATCTTATCTCCGCTCTTCTTTACAACATCCATCATATTAATGGCAACAACAACCGGGATACCGAGCTCTGTAAGCTGTGTTGTAAGGTAAAGGTTACGCTCAAGGTTAGTACCGTCAACAATGTTAAGGATTGCGTCAGGTCTTTGCTCGATAAGGTAGTTACGAGCAACTACTTCTTCAAGTGTGTAAGGAGAAAGTGAGTAAATACCCGGCAAGTCCATAATTACAACATCGTTGTGCTTTTTGAGCTTACCCTCTTTCTTCTCAACGGTAACGCCCGGCCAGTTACCAACAAACTGGTTTGAACCTGTAAGAGCGTTAAAAAGGGTTGTTTTACCGCAGTTAGGATTACCTGCAAGTGCAATTTTAATACCCATTAGTGTCTTCCTCTCATAAATTTAGTTATTTTAGACTAACTTAGTTATTTTAGACTAACTTAAAATTTAAAAATATCGGGGATAAACCCCGTATTTAACTTAAACAAGTTCAATCATTTCAGCATCGGCTTTACGCAAAGAAAGTTCATAACCTCTTACTGTAACTTCAATAGGATCACCGAGCGGCGCAACTTTACGGATATAAATTTCAACGCCCTTTGTAATACCCATATCCATAATTCTGCGCTTAATAGCGCCCGCACCGTTAAGTTTTGCAACTTTTACGGTTTCTCCGATTTTTGCTTCTCTCAGAGTTCTCATATTGTACCTCCATTAAATCATAATTTTGCTTGCCATTTCACGGCTGATTGCAACTCGTGCTCCTTTTACATTAACAATAAGGTTACCCGCCATTGAAGAAACAACTGTAACTGTGCCGCCAACAACAAAACCCAAGTTTTCAAGATGTGCACGAACCTCAGAGTTACCTCCGATTTTTTTAATAATGTTTTCAACGCCCGGATCGGCAAATGTTAAAGGCATAAGCTCACCATCCTCGCTATACAACATTAGTGCTAACTAACTTTGACAGTACAAAAAAGTTAGCACTCGCTAACTGATTATTAGTTTACTACTTTTATATTAAAAAGTCAATAAGTTTAATAAATTTAAAATAATTCAACACTAATTTCGTTAAATTGACAAATTTTATATTACTTAATTCGGTAAATTGATATATTCTTTTTAATACTTTTTCGCATCTGTTTACCGCAAATCTTTTACATCTCAATATTATGCAATTGCAAAGCAAAATATGAATTATTTTTATATAAACAATAAACAAGCGGTCGTTTTTTGCCACCGCTTGCTAAGGTTTTTATTTTTTATTTTTTAAAATTTGTCTTATACGAAATTTTATGTTACAATTTTAGAATATTCATAATAATGTAACTTTCAAATTTTGCATACAATAAAATTAATTTAAAGCTAAAAGGCGGTGAAGTAATGCACAAAAAGATTAAAATTTCAATTTTGGTTATGCTCTTAATTTTGCTTTGTACTCTTTTTAACGGTTGTATGAACCATATAAAGACCATTTCAGTCAATAACGAGGATTACTTTAATGCATTAAAATGCGATAATGATGAATATAATTTAGTTATATCCGAAAGTTCGGCAGTAGATAATCTCAATAACGGTTATGCTGCTCAAGCTGATGAACTGCTTGCAAAAAGCCTTATGGATAGTGGCAGGCATTATTATTGGTATCCACATTATATCACAACGATAGTAATAGCAGTTGACACAGGCAAAGTAAAAGAAAACATAAACAGCTTTAATTCTCTTGCAGGTGTTGAAGAAAAAATCTATATAGATTCAGATTATTATAATTACATTACCGCATCAATCGGCTATTCGCTTAAAAAAGAAAATTACCGTATTGACGATGCCATTAATTACCTGAAAGAAATGGAAAGAAACGGCAGACTCAGCAACAGCAATACTGAACTTCCAATATGGATCTGCACCGATACACAGGCTGTTAAACTAAAACGAGGTAACAAAAATATAGACATTATTATTCCAAATGATGGTACGCTTTCTTTTGTACAAGGAATACTTTCACCATACCCACTATGTTTTGAAAACAATCTCTGCAATAATATAAATCAAAATGACTTGCGAACATATAACAACGCATCTCCCCTGTATCCTACCCAAGAAAAATATTCTAACGCTGTTATTTATACCGATTACCGGCACTTTAACGAGCAATCAACAAATGTTATTAAAAAGATGAGGAGAACAGTTTTTGAGCAACGCAGATATTCAACAGCAGACGGACAAGAGCATATTTTGTCAGCAGTATTTTTCATTACATTAACAGTGCTGTGGATAGCTGTGCTTGGTTTGAGAGTAATTAACAAAAGGGTTAAATTATCTTTTATTATTATCGGTTCAATGCTTATTCTATGGCTTACAGCGAGGTGCATTAAGTGGCAAATTAATTCTCCGATGATTGAAAGACAGCTTTGGTACAGCTACTATCTTTTTCAATTCGGTATAGCAACAGGTCTGTTATATTTAACAAGCGTAACAGACAAACCAAGCAGCAACAAAATCATACCGCTGCGGATTCTGCCTTTTATAGTGGTTGAACTATTTCTGCTATGTCTGATATACACAAATGACTACCATCAGCTTGCTTTTTCGTTTTATAACGGAATTGAAAACGGTTCCTCTGAATACACCTACGGCATTGTATATTATTTATCTATGCTGTGCATTGGATTACAAACTTTCATTGTATTGTTGTGGCTTATAATACGCAGTATAAAAAGTCCGAATAAGCTAAATATTTTTTACCCTGTTACTTTTTTCCTTTTGATTTTTTTATATACTGTTGCCTATGTAATGCGTCTGCCGTTTGCCTTTGAGGGTGATATGACGGTAGTTATCACATTTATTATCCTCGCATTTATGGAAGTATGCTTGCGCAGCAGTCTTATTCCCACCAACACAAAATACAAAAATCTTTTTAAAAATTCACCGCTTAAAATGGAAATTCTCAACAATTATTTTGAAAAAGAAATTACTGCAAATTTCGACTACTGCCTTACCGATAAACAAAAAGACAGCATTATTAACGGTAAAAATCCAATAAAACTTGATGAGAACACACTGCTTTTCAGCAAGAAAATTTCCGGCGGATATGTTGTTTGGCAGGACGATATTTCTCTGCTGAACAAAATGTATTCAAATACTAAAACTACTGTAGAAAAGCTAAGAGCAACCAATGCCTTAATCAGAAAAGAAGAAAAAGCAAGGCGAAAATACTTACAAAACGAGGAAAAAATAGACATTTGCAACAGTCTTGAGAGTGAAATTTCCGATAAACTCAAGTTGCTTTCCCGTTTACCTGAAAAGATGAAAAATCAAAACAATAATTCCCTGCTTACTGTCAAAGCCGCATTACTTTTGTGCTACATAAAACGCAGGTGTAATATGTTTTTTATTGCTCTTGAGGAAAAATATTTTTCCTCTGATGAACTAAGTATGTATATAGACGAACTCGGAAGCTTTGCAGAATATTCCAAAGTAAAGCTGCTCTGCACCAATAACGGCAATAAAAAGCTTGACATTGAACACGCAAATCTTATGTATGAGTTTATGTACAACATTCTTGACGAAGCAACACAAACAAAATGCGAATACATATTTGCTCGCACAGAAATATCCGATAAGGAAATTTCTATAAAGGTGATTAGCTCAACGAAAATCAACAGTAATATTTTTGACAAAAAATTTATGATTTCACTTGAAAAATCGGGTGGTAAAATCATCGAGCAAAATGATGACGATAACCTTGGCATTTGGCTCTTGCTTAAGGGTGGTGAAAAGCAATGAATTACATTTATTTTTATCCTGAATTTGAGCGAGTTTTAGTTTGTATCTTGATAATTGCAGGCATTTGTATGCAATGCTTTGCATTTATATACAAATTTAACAGTGGAGCAAAAGGTTTTAAATATGTTTGCGAACTATCATTTGAATTTTCCGTAATACTGCTGCAATTTATTTATGGTTATATATATTCCTGCATTTATTACCAAACTTGTATATCAATTTATTATCCCGAACAATATTTAGCTGTTGGGTACATAGCATCCACTTTGTTTTTAATTATGCTTATTGCAACTGCTGTTTATTTAAAGCAAGCACACATAACATTATCAATATGCTTTGCTCTGCCATTACTGCCATTTGCAAATCATCTTACAAACGGTACATTTACAGTTGTTCTTTTTACTGCACTGATAATGTTTATTATAAGAAGTGTACATTTAATATTAAAAGCAAGTAAATTAAAACGAAACACTATAACTCCGCTTTCTGTAAAGGAATCAATAGACGCACTCAATACAGGAATTTTATTTTGCAGAAATGACGGGCAGATTCTGCTTGCAAATCATTGCATAAGTAATTTGATGACGGAGATTTTTAATAAAGAATTTACAAGCGGAATACAGTTTATAAACGAAATCCGTAATATTTCCAACATACAAAATCAGCAAACAGTTTGCAAAGTTAAAAATTCTTATTATATGATTAAACAAACCGAAATGTATATAAAGAAAAGTCCATACTTTCTGATTACCTCCACAAATGTTACAGAACAGATGAATGCAATGCAGGAACTATTGAGCCTGAAAGCAAGACTTGTTCAAAAAGGTAATGAACTGAATTTTCAGCTAAATAATCTTGAAACCTCATGCAAAGAGGGTGCTCTGTTACAGATACGCACAAGAGTACACGATTTACTGGGACAAAAGCTTTCTGTACTTTTGCGAAAATTACAGAATAAAGATGATAATATAGACGCTGACGCTATTGAAAAATTCTGTAACAGTATAATGAAAGATATATTATCGGATGAAAAAAATGCATCTGATAAAAGTCTGATTCTCCTGCAAGAAGTAATGTCATCAATAGGTGTTGAGCTTGCAATAATCGGAGAAATGCCGTATGATAATGATATAGCCGCACTTTTTGTAGAAACAATACGAGAATGCAGTACAAATGCGGTCAGACATTCACTTGCCACAAAAGTGCGTGCAGAAATCAAGAGCAAGGATGGCATTAATTCTCTTAAAATCACAGATAACGGAACAAATACCTGTACTACAATCCAACTTGGCACAGGACTTTCCGGACTTAAAAATAAAGCAGAAATGCTCGGTGGAACCCTCAGTGTTACACCATATCCGCATTTCGCAGTTGAGTTAACCGTAAAGGAGGGTGAAAACTATGATTAAAGTATTGATTGTTGACGACCACACTTCTGTCAGAGAAGCTTTTAAAGAAATGTTTGAGAAAAAAGATGATTTTTGCGTTGTTGGCGAAAGTGCAAATGCGAACGATTGTGTGCTTTTATGTGAAAGGCTAAGTCCCGATATTGTACTGTTAGATGTATGCACAGAGGGCTACTCCTCCGGACTTGTTGCTACGGAAAATATCAAACAGAATTTTAAAGATATTAAGGTAGTGGTTATGAGCGGCTTTGATGAAATATCTTATTCTCCTCGTGCTAAAGAGGCAGGTGCAGACGCATTTGTATATAAAAGCAAAAGTATGACATTTTTTATTGATACAATACGAAAAGTGCTCAATGGAGAAAAATATTTTCCTGAACCCAAAACAATTCCTTTGCCAAAGGGTGAAACTCCTTTTACTGAAAGAGAAATGCAAATTCTCAGATTAATTTGCAAGCATAAATCAAGAGGAGAGATTGCCTCGGAGCTTTATATCTCGGAAAACACAGTAAAATATCACATTGGTAATCTGCTTTCAAAAACCGGATGCTCAAGTGTTGCTCAGCTTGCAATTATTATGATTTCAAGCGGTTACATCAACCCTCTATATTAAAATATAACAAAATATAACTTTACCACCTTTTATTTACAGTAATTTTGCCAAAACTACCCAAATGGGTAGGGCAAAATATTATAAGTTACTGTACAATATAATTGTATCAAGGATATATCTCCTGTACAAATATATTGAAAAGGTGGTTTTTTTAATGAAAGGAAAAGGATTACTTAAAGTCGTTGGTATTTTAATGATTATCGGCGGTGCAATTTCTATTATCATGAGCATTATTGCCATTGCAAGTGTAGGTACTTTAACTTACTTCACAGACGGCGACCTTTCCTCTGTTCAACTTAATCCGACAATAATTTATACTTCATGTGTTGTTATGATTCTGGGTTGGTTGCTGAGCTTATTGCAGGTATCATTGGTGTAAAAAATTGTGCAAAGCCCGAAAAAGCAACCTCGTGCTTAGTGTTCGGTATTATTGTTGCAATATTTAATTTACTCGGCATTATTATTGGTGCGGTTGGCGGTAGTGGCTTTAATTTCGTGTCACTCATAATAGGCCTTGTATTACCTGTACTCTTTATTGTTGGTGCGGTAATGAATAAGAAGTCTAACTGATAGAAAATTACAAGGCAGATGTGTTTTTACTCATCTGCCTTTATTTGTTTTATAGAATATTATTATTTTGAAAATGAAAAAATCGGTTGTGATTTTATTGTGTATGCTCAATATATTTTTATTTAACAGTTGCAAAGATAAAAACAAATCAACTTTTTCACCTCAGCTTGAATATATAAGCATAAGTTGTAACCATTCAAACTATAATTATTGTTATAGCTTTACAGCATACACAAAAGACAGTAAGGCTTACTTTTCAGCAGATTGTACCATTGAGAATTTTGAATTAAGCGGTAAGCATATAGAATTTGAAAATAAAAAAATAGCTTATAATGAGTTTTTAAAAATTCAAAATTTCGCAAAAAAAAATAATCTTTATAATTTATATAGCAATCATAAAAATATAACATACGATGCTTGCGACATAACTACATACTCAATCACGACAAAGTGGGAAAATCAGCAAGAACTTACAGTATCGGATTATAGCTTTGATACTGATATTCAAAACTATTTATATTTATTAGCAAAAAAATATTGCAATTCAAAATAAAGGAGGAAAAAATATGAAAGCAAAACTCTCAAAAAAACTGCTCAGCATTGGGCTTTCGGTACTTATGGCTGTTTCTGTATTGCCATTGTCGCTTATATCAACAAATGCAGTAACCTGTAACATAAAAATCAGCAATATTACCTACCCACGACCTGACGCAAAACCTGATCATAATATTAAATACAGCGGTAATTTAAAGTACGAATTACTTGGTACAGTTTGGAGTTCAGACAACGACAGTATTAGTGCTTCAATTGAACCAAAAGAATTTGAAAATTTCTATAATAGTCTTCTCGGTTCAATAAGTGAAGAAACGAATGACCTTCCAAAGTTTGTTGATACAGAAAGTTATTATTTTTATTCTATGTTTGTTGTAAGAAATCAAACAATACCATATGGAATGCAAGCAGATGTTGAATTTTATGATACAGATAACAATTTGCTTGAAGGATCTGAAGAAAGAATGTTTATGCCTGTATCCACATTGAAAAGTCAGCTTCCGGATGATACTTATATTGATCCCAATTATCTTTCCGATAACGATACTGTTTTATTATGTGCGACAAAAAGAATTATTTGTTCTCCTAAAGACCATATTCACACAAGCGGAGCAACGGGATATGACATTTTTGAGCATTATGAGTTATGCAAAACCTGCGGTAAAAAAATGCTTGATACGGTTTATACTCATAGCGAATCATCTTATAAAGGAAGAGAGCATTGGTATGTTGACAAGCAGCCTACCAATACAACAGATGGCAGATGGTATAAAAAATGCAGCAACTGCAATTATGAATTTGATTCACTTACAATTCCAAAAAGAAGCAATCAGATTATTGTTAAAAGCTATGACGAGCTTAAAGCCGCACTTGCAAAAGGCGGAAAGCAATGGATTACTATAAATTTTACCAATAGTTACAATGGCTATGAAGTTATAGAAGACTCAAAACAAAATAATGAGTTATGCTTAGATGATCCAAAAGCTGAAATTACTATTAATATGAATAACTTTAAAATTTCAAGGGAAACCCTTTATGATGATTGTCTTTTTAACATTAAACGTGGTAGTCTTAGAATACTTCAGTTTGATACTTCAAGTTTAAACGATAACAACACTACATTCAGTTTTTTCTCAGGAAACAATAACAGATGTATATTTAATGTTGCAAAGGGTGCAAGCCTAAGATTGAGCAATATAAAGGGTGTAGCAAGAAGCACAGAGTTTTACTATGATTTTCCTTGCGTTATTTCAAAAGGAAATCTGCAAATAGACGGTGGCATATATACAACATATACTGAAAAACCGGCTATAAACATTACGGGAGGCAATGTCACCATTAACGGCGGTAAATTTGAAGCAACATCAAAAGGCCCTGTAATCGGTACTTTAGTTAAAAACGCTTACGAGAATGACTATAAAAATATAACTATTAATAACGGTCATTTTGGCGGACTGTATAATGCTGTTGTATTTGATGAATATACAACCGCTACAATTAACCAAGGTAACTTTGAATATGATGACTATTATGAACGTAAACAGGCATTTGGCGTTGTAGCAAACGGCGGTAAACTCACAATCAACGGCGGAAACTACTATGCTACAAAAGCTGCTGTTGAAGCAACAAATATGCAATCATTTAACATTAACGGCGGGTATTTCAAACTATTTGATGAAAATAATTATAATTTTGAAGGTGCTGTGTGCATAAAAACAACATTAGATTATGATTATCTCCCCGTTATCTCAGGTGGCACATATGTAGGCTCTTACGGAATTACTTTCTTGCAAAAGCCCAAAATAACTGACCAATGGTTAGCAAGAAGGGTTGATTTTTCAAATGTAATATCTTCAAAGTGCAAAGTATATGATGACGAAAAAAAAGTTGACATAAATATTGTATCAAACTCATTAGGTAAAAAATATCTTCAAATAATAGCTCCAAATCCGGTTATTACAACTCAGCCCACAGACGGGTATTCTCCAAACCTTGGTGACACTGTTACCTTTGATATTAATGCAACAAATGCAGACACATATAAATGGCATATTATTGATGAAAATGGCAAAGAAATTGACTGGCTCTATATATTAACCAACGGATACGGTGAGCTTTCCACATCATTCGGAGGCAAAAAATTATTTATTACCAATGTCAGCGACTGGCTTAACGGCAAACAGATATACTGCGATGCTATAAGTGGCAATAATACCGTACATTCAAATATAGTAAATATCAAAATCGACAAAAAGCTCAAATATATGAACGATATTTACTTTGACAATTTTGATGAGATGTGTAATAACAAAACAATCGGTGATTACAAAAAGCCTAAAACCTCCGAAAATGCACTATACACGATTGGCGAAGTAGAGTGGGCAAAGTACGGAAAGCGTCTTGATGACAGCTACAAAATTTCTATAGGCGAAAAACTGAGTCTTGCACTTGAGATTATTCCAAAAAGCGGTTATGAACTGAACAACAACATTTACGGAAGAGTAAATGGCATAGACAGCGTAGGCACATTAAAAAGAGCAAACGGAAAAAGGTATATGATATTTGACATCAATGTTAGCGTGCCGGACAAATACAAAACCCAGAACATTGAGGTTAATATTAAAGCTCCAACAGTTGGTGCTGCACCTGCCAAAGCGGCAAGTTGCGTTGCCGGCAATGTAAATATCAACAAAATTGAATGGTCACCGACTGACAGTAAATTTATAAGCAATAAATCCTATACAGTAAAAATTGAGGTTACTCCTATTTATGGGTGGGGCGATATTGAAACAGTTACGGCAAAGGTAAACGGCAATAATGCTAAATTCATAAAAGAAGGCGGCGGAAAAAATAAGAAATATTATATTAGCTATACATTTGATAAAGCAAGCGATGTTCTCCTTGGTGACATTGACGGTAACGGAACGCTTTCTATTCTCGATGTTACATTAGGTCAAAGACACCTCGCTGGTAATGTGGTACTTTCAGAAACTCAGAAACAAGCGGCGGATATAAATTGCGACGGTCAGATTAATGTAAACGATATGACTCAAATTCAGATTGTAATTTCAAGTGGTGTTGGATTATAAATACAAGAAAGCAAATCGAAATCTATCACAATAATGATTACGAATATGAACAGATTTCAAATCTCACCGGCCTATAGCAAATACAAAGAAAAAATATTAATTCGAGTAGTTAGTTGAAAGCAGTCGCAAAATCGGTGAATTCAAAACTTCCAATGCAAAGCTGTTTCTCATCAAATTACAGGAAGAAGCTCGAGTACAATAAATACAGCACTCACATCATTACGGTGTGAGTGCTGTTTCTATCTGATGTATTTTATGTGATAAAGGTTTTGCTTAGGAAAAATATGTAAGGAAAAATACACTTTCTAAATTTGTATGGACAGTACAAAAAAAGACTATCTAAAATAGATAATTGAATTTTAAGCAACAAACTGATTTCGTTTTTTAGGCGGAGTCAGTTTTGTCTTTAATTGAATACAATATCTGTCTCTATTCTTCTGATGAAATGGTATGTACCAAAACACTTTACAACTATGCGGATTTAGGATTACTGCCAATTGAAAACATAGATTTACCGGAAAAGCTGAAAAGAAATATCAAATCCTCAAGCACTCGAAAAAGCAGAAAAAAACTTGGCAAAATCATTGAAGAATGCCCTGAAACAGTAAATTTAGGGAAAAAATTCGGTCATTTGGAAATAGACAGTGTGCTTTGCAAAAAGAAAGATACAAAGCCGGCCATAATGACAATAGTCAAAAGAAAAACACGAATGTCTTTGTGGGCAAAAATAAAAGATCATTCATCAATGGCTATAGATGAAGCCCTACAAAGTCTGGTTAATCGCTTTGGAACTAAGAAATCCGAAGTGTTTAAATGTATCACAGGCGACAACGGTTCTGAGTTTGCCAATCTATCGAACATAGAAAATAACGGAATATCCGTGTATTTTACACATCCATACACATCTTGTGAAAAAGGAACTAATGAATGTCACAACAAAATGTTAAGACGGTTCATTCCTAAAGGGAAAAGCATAGATGACTATAGTGCAGAAGATATACTCTTTTTTTCTGATGTAATCAATGAACTGCCAAGAAAAATTCTTAACTATCACACACCGAGAAACTGTTTGATAATCGATTGGACAGAATATATGCTACTTAAATGTTTGTGATAACATTTCTTATTGCAATAACTCCAAAATTTCCGCTTCAGTGGATAGGATATTTTTATTGTTTCAACTTGCTATTGCAATTTGCGATTATAATTTATTATAGCATATAATCGTTTAATAACGACGATAATTATAAACTTTTAGGTTTTGCACATGAGTTGCGAACTTTTATTGGACAAGGCAGATAGACACGCATAGGAGAATAATAATCGGTGATTTTAGATTTCATCATATTCAAAATAAATCTAATGCCGTAAATACCCATTGCATATACAGGTGCGTTTACCGTAGTGAGCGGAGGGTTTGTATATCCCGAAAGCTCCGTGTTATCAAATCCCATAACAGAAATATCCTCAGGAATTTTGTAACCGTTTTCTTGCAGAGCTCTCATTGCACCGATTGCAATAGGATCGCTTGCCGCAAAAATAGCTGTGGGGAGATTTCCTTTGCTGATCATTTCTGACATCATTTTATAACCGGATGATGTTGAAAATTTGTCCTGCATAATAAACCCATCATATTTAATGTTTAGTTCATCGCAAATGTCTGTGAAAGTGTTGAGTCGTTTATCAGGAAATATCGTTCCGTCCTCAAGCTGTTCAATGCCTCCGATAAAGCCAACTGTTCTATGGCCTAAATCATATAGATATTTAATTGCATCGGACACTGCCTGACGAAAGTCGAGCGATACGGATGTGATTTCAATATTCTCAACGGTCATATCAAGAAAAACAATTTTATTATTCAATGAATGCAGTAATTTTATTTCTTGTTTACTAAACTTCCCGAGGCAGATTATGCCATCAACATCGCAGAGTACATTCTGATAGTCATTGTCTGTTTTAAATGTTCGTACAATACTTATATTATTTTTTGAACAGTAGTCCTCGATACCCTGTCTCATCAAAAAGTAATAATTATCTTCAATTTCCTGTTTGAAAGAGAACCATTGTAGAATTCCAATGCGACATGAAGGTGCTGATGTAACCCTTTTTTTCTTTACATAATTAAGTTCTTTAGCTGCTGCAAATATTTTTTGCTTCGTTTCAAGCGAGGTGCTGAGGGTAGCGTCGTTATTAAGCACTCTTGAAACAGTAGCTACTGATACATTTGCCTTTTTGGCAACATCTCTGATTGTAGCCAATTGAATCACCTCACTACCATTATAGTGAAATATTACCAAAAAATCAAGTCGTGTTTAGTAAAAAACGGAGAAAGCAAAAATGTTTACCAAAAACTATTGACAGTTTACGAAACAAAAAGTATAATTTAGTTAACATAAAAACAAAAGAAACATTATTATTAAATAATAGCGAAATCTTTTGTGCAGGTTGTCACAGCGTTTCATTTAAAATTAAAAGGAGGAAAAATTATGAAACAGACATCATCACAACCAAGACTTGATGGCAAAATCCCAGGTAGAATCAAATACACCTTTGCTTTAGGTGCCCTCGGCAAAGATATGATTTATGGTATGATTGCCACATTTTCAATGATTTATTTCACAGACATCATCAAGGTCAACCCGGTATTTATCGGCGTAATGTTCTTTGTTGCAAAGTTATGGGATGCCTTTAATGATTTGTTTATGGGTATGATTGTTGATAACACACGCAGCAGATGGGGTAAATTTATTCCATGGCTTGTAATAGGTACGCTGGTTAATTCAATTATATTTGTTGTTTTATTCACAGACTTCCACCTCAATGGCGTTGGACTTTGCGTATTTGCAACAGCAGCTTACATACTCTGGGGTATGACTTACACAATTATGGATATTCCTTATTGGTCAATTATTCCTAACCTCACTTCAAATCCTGAGGAGAGAGAAAAAGTTTCGGTACTTCCGAGAATCTTTGCAAGTATCGGTCAGTCACTTGTTATTGCAGGCTTTGGTGTTCAAATTATTGAGGCTCTCGGCGGCGGCACAACAAATCAGGCAGGTTATCACAGATTTGCAATCATAATTGCAATTGTATTTATTCTTACAATCGGTATTACAGTAATCAATCTTCCGAAAAAGAGAGATGATTCTGTTCCGGAAAAGAAAGTTAAGTTTAAAGATATTTTCTCAATCATCGGCAAGAATGATCAACTTCGTTGGGCGGTAACTCTTATCTTCCTTTACAACATCGGCATTCAGTGCATTATGGGTGTTGCTACATATTATTTCAAATATGTTTGCGGCGACGCAGGAATGATGTCATCATTTATGATCAGCGCATCAATCGCAGAGGTTGTAGGTCTTATCGTATTCCCTAAGGTTACAAAATTTCTTTCAAGAAAAACTTCGTTCCTTCTTGCGTGTCTTTTCCCTGCATTTGGTCTTGTAATGCTTTTGCTCGTAGGTATTTTTGCTCCGCACAATGTTGTGCTCACATCAATCTCAGGTGTTATTGTAAAACTTGGTACAGGTCTTGAACTTGGTTGTGCAACAGTATTCCTTGCAGATGTTGTTGATTACGGTGAATTTAAGCTTGGAACAAGAAATGAAGGCGTTGTATTCTCACTCCAGACGCTTATCGTAAAATTCACAGCAGCTCTTACAGCACTCGGTATTGGCGCAGCACTTGGAAGCACACAGTATGTTCCGGGACAGGAACAGTCATTTGCAACAGTAGCATCAATCAGTACACTTATGTGCATTGTTCCTGCGGTTTGTATGCTTATTGCTTATGTTGTTTACAGAAAGAAATATAAACTCAATGACGGTATGATGAAGAAGGTTATAAACACAATCAGTGCAAGAAGAGAAGGCAAGATTGATATGACACAACAGCTTGATGAAAGCGGTAACACAGAGCCTTCTATGTTCCTTCCTACAGTTGCGGAAAAGGCAGGTAAATAAAATGATTGATACTAAAACAGCAATTGAAAAAATTACAAACGGCGAATTTGATAATCTTTTCACTGATATATATATAGATTCATCAATGATTGATTATCAGAAAAAAAGATATGTTCATGCAATTGAGCAGTATGAAACAATTTATTGCCCTGATAAAGTAGCAATATTCAGTGCTCCCGGCAGAAGTGAGGTTTGCGGTAATCATACAGATCACCAGCATGGAATGGTGCTTGCAACATCCATTAATCTTGATACTATTGCTGTGTCGGCCAAGAATAACAATGATGTTGTAAGATTTGTTTCTGACGGTTATGATATGATTACTCTCGATATAAATGACCTCGAAGTTAATAATGATGAGGCAGGCACAACGGTCAGCCTCATCAGAGGTGTTCTTCGTGGACTTAAGGATCATGGATACAAAATTGGTGGATTCAATGCTTATGCAACAAGTGATGTACTTGTTGGTGCAGGACTTTCATCGTCAGCAGCTTTTGAGGTAGTTGTCGGAACTATTATTTCCGGTTTATATAATGATATGAAAATAAATTCAGTTGAGATTGCTCAGATTTCTCAGTATGCTGAAAATGTATTTTTCAAAAAGCCGTGCGGACTTATGGATCAAATGGCTTGTTCAGTCGGAGGAATGGTTAACATTGACTTTAAAGATCCGACAAAGCCAATTGTTAAGAAAGTACCTACCGAATTTGAAAAATATGATTACAGTCTTTGTATTGTTGACACAAAGGGTGATCATGTTGATCTTACAGATGATTATGCTATGATTCCCTCGGAAATGAAAAAGGTTGCTAATTTTCTCGGAGAAGATTATCTGAGAGATTGTGATTCAAACGAATTTTATATTCACCTTGGCGAAATTCGTGAGGCTGTTGGCGACAGACCGGTACTTCGTGCAATTCATTTCTTTAATGAGGAGCATAACGTTAAAAATGCCGTTTCGTCACTTGAAAACGGTAAGTTTGTTGAATTCCTTGACGCAATCAGAAAATCCGGTAATTCATCGTTTAAGTATCTTCAGAATGTATATACAACAAGAGATATTCAACATCAGAACATCTCGGTAGCCCTTGCACTCAGCGAAAGCCTTCTTCGCAATTACGGCGTGTGCCGTGTTCACGGCGGTGGATTTGCAGGTACAATTCAGGCGTTTGTCAAAAATGAATTTGTAAGTAATTACAAAGAATTTATAAATAAAATTTTCGGAGAAAACTCATGCCATGTTCTCAAAGTGAGAAAATACGGCGGAATAAAAGTAATGTAATTATGTAGGTTTTGTTTTTATTAAGGAGGACAAAATGAAAATTCTTGTTTTAGGCGGTGCCGGATATATCGGTTCGCATACAGTTTACAGACTTATTGAAAGCGGTAATGAGGTTGTTGTATTCGATAACCTTGAAACAGGTCATATCGAGGCGGTTCATCCCAAAGCAAAATTTTATAAAGGCGATCTCAGAAACAGAAGTGAAATTGACAGCGTTTTTGATAAAGAAAAAGGTATTGATGCTGTAATTCATTTTGCAGCCAATTCACTTGTCGGTGAAAGTATGACCAACCCTCTCAAATATTATGATAATAACCTCAACGGCACAAAGGTTTTGCTTCAGTCAATGGTTGCTCATGGAATTGATAAGATTGTATTTTCATCAACAGCGGCAACATACGGTGAGCCTGAGAGAACTCCTATTCTTGAAACCGATCCGACAAATCCGACAAACTGCTACGGAGAAACAAAAAAATCCATGGAGAGAATGTTCTATTGGGTTGAAAAAGCACATGGTTTAAGATATGTTTCTCTCAGATATTTCAATGCATGCGGAGCACATATCAGCGGAAAAATCGGTGAGGCACATAATCCTGAAACCCACCTTATTCCGATTATTCTTCAAGCGGCACAGGGTACCCGTGACCACATAAGTATTTTTGGTACTGATTATCCCACAACTGACGGAACTTGTATTCGTGATTATATCCATGTCACTGACCTTGCACAGGCTCATATTCTTGCAGTTGAATATCTTATGAAGGGCGGTAAAAGTGATATATTCAATCTTGGCAACGGTGTAGGCTTTTCTGTCCGTGAGGTAATTGAAAAAGCAAAGGAAGTTACACAGAAAGATATTAAGGTTGTTGAAGAAAGCAGAAGAAGCGGCGATCCTGCTGTATTGATTGCGTCAAGCGATAAGGCGAAAACTGTACTTGGCTGGAAACCTGAGTATGATGATCTGGGAACAATTATTAAAACAGCGTGGGAATGGCATTCAACACATCCAAACGGCTATAGTAAGTGAGGCGGTATTTATGAAGAACAGCGTTTACGGCTTAATATTAAGACTTGTTTCATACGGAATCAATACAGGGCTTATTGAAAAAGAGGATATAATCTACACGCAAAATAGGCTTTTATCGTTGTTCCATATGGATGAACCCGATGACAGTTGTACTTGCCTTACAGCAGATAACGAGGATACTCTTGAAGAAATTTTGTCGGGACTTCTTGATTATGCATACGAAAAAGGAATCATTCCCGAAAATACAGTAACATATCGCGACTTATTTGATGTGAAACTTATGGCTTCACTTGTTAAGCGACCGTCAGAAGTAATAAGAGAATTTTGGCAGAATTATAGCGCTTCTCCTAAACTTGCAACCGATAGCTACTATAAATTCAGCTGCGATACCGATTATATAAGAAGATATCGTATTAAGAAAGATTTAAAGTGGAAAACATCAACCGAATACGGTGATATTGATATCACTGTAAATCTTTCAAAGCCTGAAAAAGATCCGAAAGCTATTGCAGCGGCAAAACTTCAAAAACAGTCGGGCTATCCGAAATGTTTGCTTTGTAAGGAAAATGAAGGATATGCCGGAAGAGTAAATCATCCTGCAAGAGATAATCACAGAATTATTCCGCTCACCATTGACGGAGATAACTGGTTTATGCAATATTCTCCGTATGTTTATTACAATGAACATTGTATTGTGTTTAACGGTGAGCATACACCAATGGTAATCAATGATTCTACATTCAGAAAACTGTTTGATTTTATTTCACAGTTTCCGCATTATATAATCGGTTCGAATGCTGATTTACCGATTGTAGGTGGTTCAATACTTACACATGAACATTTTCAGGGTGGCAGATACAGCTTTGCACTTAATAGGGCAGAGGTTGAAAGAAAGTTTATTGTTAACGGCTTTGATGATGTGGAGTGCGGAATTGTAAAGTGGCCTATGTCAGTTGTAAGATTGACAGGTAAAAACAAGGACAGCATTATTTCATTATCTTCTTATATTCTAAAGAGTTGGAGAGCGTACACGGACGCAAATGTTGGCATTTTTGCTGAAACAGACGGTGAAATTCACAACACTATCACTCCGATTGCTTTTACAAAGGATGGAAAATTTGTTATTGACCTCGTTCTCAGAAATAATATCACAAGTGAAGAGCATCCTCTGGGAGTATTTCATCCTCATGCGAATTTGCATCATATTAAAAAAGAAAATATCGGCCTTATTGAAGTTATGGGACTTGCAGTATTGCCCTCAAGGCTTAAAGATGAAATGGCTATTTTAAAGGATGCTATTCTTAATCACAAGGATGTAAGTGATATTCCGAAAATCAGCAAACATTCCGAGTGGGTAAATGAATTTGTTTCGCAGTATGATGAAATCAATGAAAATAATGTTGATTCAATAATTCAAAATGAGATAGGAAAGGTGTTCCTTAATGTTCTTTTGGATGCAGGTGTATTCAAAAGAACCCCTGAAGGACAAAAGGCTTTTGATAAATTTATAAAGACTCTGTAGTAAAGGAAGTGCTAAAATGTCAAAGGTAAGGGTAGTAAATTTTGAACCTACATCCAAAGGTGAAAACACTCATCTTTATACAATAGAAAATAACAACGGAGCAAGCGTGACATTATGTGATTTAGGCGCAAGTGTCGTTTCGATAAAAGTTCCCGACAAAAACGGTAGTATTAGAGATGTAGTTCTCGGCTATGAGCACATTGGCGGTTATGAATTTGACGGAACATACTTCGGTGCCACTGTCGGAAGATGTTGCGGAAGAATTGCTTACGGCAAGTTTACTCTTAACGGAGAAGATTATCAGCTCTCTGTAAACAATGGGAGTAACCATCTACACGGCGGATTTAACAACTTTAGCCGCAAAGTGTGGCTTGCGGTAGTTGATGATAAAGTTCCAAATACAGTTCTATTTATGCTTGATAGTCCCGACGGTGATGAGGGCTATCCCGGAAATATGAAGGTCTTTGTACGCTACACCTTTGATGATGAAAATGCACTTACGATAAAATGGTCGGCAGTTTCTGACAAAGACACAATATGTAATCTGACCAATCATTCATATTTTAATCTTAACGGACATAAAAGCGGTAAAGTTACAGAAAATCACAAGCTGAAAATAAATGCAAATTCCTTCATACCGATAAATTCAAACCTCAATCCCACAGGAGAGATAACTCCCGTTAAGAATACATTGTTTGATTTTACCGAACCCAAGTTAATTGGAAATGGTATTGACAGAAAAAACGAGCAGATTGGTTTTGCAAACGGTATTGATCATATGTTTGTGCTGAATCATTCTGATGAAGAATTTGTGCTTGCAGCTGAAGCTGAGGGTATTGATAGCGGAATCACATTAAAATGCTATACTTCTCAAAAAGGTGTTCATGTATATACAGCAAATTATGTCGATGTTTTGTCCAATATGGGAAAGGATTCAGCAACATACGGAGAAAATCCAGCGTTTTGTCTTGAAACCCAGGGCTTTCCCGATGCTGTAAATCACAAGAGTTTTCCTACGACAATATTAAAAGCAAACGAAAACTATACACAAACTACGAAGTATATTTTTGGTATAAACAAATAAAATGAGCTGATTTCTAACTCCTTTAAAAATAAAATCTCTCTAAAATCAAGGACCACCTATTTTTCTTGGGTGGTCCTTGCTTTTTTAATCTATGAGGATGTTTCAAGTTTTACAGTATTACACTGTCTTAAACATATTCTGTTTTAGCGGTTATGTGCCGAGCTGTGGAATAAAAGCAGTGCGGATAAGCTGTGAAAGTGTGTCAGAAATATTATCATAAAGAATACTGAGTGCGTCATAATTTCCGCATTTTACAAGACTTCGTGCACCGCCAAATCACTCATGTGGTTTTGCGGTAAATTTTGTAACTGTACAATTCTGACTGAAAATCGACCTGTTCTGTTTGCACCGTAAAGCCGGGATATTCCCCTTGTACGGCTGTTTTTACAAACTACATTTTTCATTGCCGTATATTTCTTAGCGCTGTTTTTGCTTTTATATTAAAATACGCTTAGGATAGATTTCTTTACCCTCCGCATCAAATTCATAATTTTCATTACCTCAACTTTTTAAAAAATGATCACTTCTAACAACGCTGTAAACACTGCAATTGAAGAAGGTATCGGTAAATTTGGCGGTAAAAAGCCAAACAAAGCATCACTTAAACTTTCTCTTCGTGACGGTGATACCGAGCGTAATGATGAGGCTTATGCAGGTCACTGGTTTATCAATGCAAACAGCAGAACCGCTCCGCAGATTGTTGATAAGGCTGTAAAACCTATTCTTGACAGAGATGAGGTGTACAGCGGTTGTTATGCAAGAGTGTCTCTGAATTTTTACGCATTCAATTCAAATGGCAACAAAGGTATTGCCTGTGGTCTTGGCAACATTCAGAAAATAAAGGACGGCGAACCGCTTGGTGGCAGAAGTTCGGCTACTGATGATTTCAGAACAGAAACAGATGATGATTTCTTATCCTAACATAATATGAGGTAAATGATATGAACGAATTTTATGAACTTGCAAAATTATTTGATGTAGTTGTTATCTTCTGTTTTTTCTTGGGAATAGGTATGTACGGCATCATAAGCACCGTAACGGATTTAATTTTCCTTATTCACAAGACTTTTAGAAAGCACAGAATAGCGAGAAGGGCTAAGAAAAACAACTTAGATAATTAACAAATTCGGACGGTGGAGAGATACTCTCTACCGTCCGTTTTTTATATATAAGGAAGTGAAAACATGAAATCAATCAGTATTGACATAGAAACATATTCAAGTACTAATCTTCAGAAATCCGGTGTTTACCGTTATGCGGAAAGTGATGATTTTGAAATTCTGCTGTTTGGCTATTATGTTGACGGCAGTGATGTCAAAGTCATTGACTTGTGTATGGGAGAACAGATACCCAAGGATATTCTTGATGCACTGACCGATACTTCGGTTATCAAATGGGCATTCAACGCACAATTTGAGAGGGTATGCTTATCAAGGTATCTTAAAGATTTAGGTATAGATTTTGACGGCAAATATCTTAACCCGTCATCTTGGCATTGTACTCTTGTCTGGTCGGCAACACTTGGTCTTCCCCTTTCTCTTGAGGGTGTGGGCGCTGTATTAGGCCTTGAAAAGCAAAAGCTGTCAGAGGGTAAAAATCTCATACGATATTTTTGTATTCCCTGTTCCCCTACAAAAATCAATAATGGCAGAACAAGAAATATGCCATATCACAATATAGAAAAGTGGAATAATTTCAAGGCATACAATATTCGTGATGTTGAAACTAAGATGAGTATTCAAAAGAAATTATCAAGATTTCCTGTAAGTGATTCAATATGGAACGAATACCACCTTGGCCAAAATATAAATGACCGTGGCATTGGTGTAGATATGTTTTTAGTTGAAAACGCAATAGTTATTGATGAAATGGTTAAAAAGTCGCTTGTCAATGATATACAATCCCTTACCAATCTTGATAATCCAAATTCCGTTCAGCAAATGAAAAACTGGCTCTCCGAAAGCGGATTTGAAACCGAAAGTCTTAACAAAACATCAGTTTCAGAAATGCTGAAAACTGCACCGTATCATGTACACAAAGTGTTATCCCTCAGACAGCAACTAGCAAAAAGCAGTGTTAAGAAATACACGGCAATGAAAAATGCCGTTTGTAAAGACAGCCGTGCAAGAGGAATGTTTCAGTTTTACGGTGCAAACAGAACAGGTCGATTTTCAGGCAGACTTGTGCAATTACAGAATTTACCGCAAAACCATATGAGTGATTTGGCAGATGCACGAAGTCTTGTAAAATGCGGAAATTATGATGCACTCAGTATTCTTTATTATGATATTCCGGACACACTTTCACTACTCATCCGCACCGCTTTTATTCCACAGCACAGTTGCAAATTCATAGTAGCCGATTTTTCTGCTATTGAGGCAAGGGTTCTTGCGTGGCTTGCAGGTGAGAAATGGAGAAACAAAGTTTTTAGGGAGGGCAAAGATATTTACTGCAGTAGTGCATCACAGATGTTTGGTGTTCCGGTTGAAAAGCATGGAATAAACGGGGATCTGCGACAAAAAGGCAAAATCGCCGAGCTTGCACTCGGATACGGCGGTTCTGTCGGGGCATTGAAAGCTATGGGTGCTATTCAGATGGGACTTTCAGAGGATGAACTTCAGCCTCTTGTATGTGCGTGGAGAAACTCTATGGTGGGACATTGATAAATGTGTTAAAGAAACTGTTACCAAAAGGATACCGACTGAAACCAATGGCATATCTTTTACCTACGAAAGCGGATTTCTGTTCATCACTCTCCCCTCCTACAGAAGACTTGCATATGTTAAGCCGAGAATCGGGATAAATAAATACGGCAGTGAGGCTGTCACTTATGAAGGCATCGGCAGTACAAAAAAGTGGGAACGGCTTGAAAGCTACGGTCCTAAGTTCTGTGAAAATATCATTCAAGCCATCGCAAGGGATATTTTGCTCTATGCAATGCAGGCACTAACAAATTACCGCATAGTCGCTCATGTTCATGACGAGGTTATTATTGAATGCCAAAAAGATGTTTCCGTAAACACTATCTGCGAACAAATGAGCAGCACTCCGCCTTGGGCAAAAGGTCTTTTACTCCGTGCGGACGGTTATGAATGTCAATTTTATATGAAAGATTAAAAAGCGTCCTTTTCACCTTCTGCCGTGGCTATATGGTAGGAGGTGCTTTTTATGACAGACAATGAGAAAAAGCAAATTGAAAGCTACCGATAGAACGGTTACGGATACAAACAGATTTCAAATCTCACAAGCCTATCCGTTAATACAATAAAATCATACTGTAAAAGGAACAAGCTAATGAGTGCTGATTTGCAAAGCAATGATAATCACACTCTTTATTGCGAACAATGCGGAAAACTGGTTGAGCAAAACGAACACCGCAAACGCAAGAGATTTTGTTCAGACACTTGCAGAAACAAATGGTGGAACAATCATCTTGATTTAGTCAAAAGGAAAGCCATTTATGAGCTGACTTGTCATTATTGCAGAAAAACTTTTACAGTTTACGGCAATGCAAAAAGAAAATTTTGCAGTCATAGTTGTTATGTCAAATACAGATACGGAGGAAAACAAAATGGATAAGCCTACATACGCAGAGCGTTACACCCTAACTGTCAAAGAAGCCGGATTATATTTTAACATTGGCATTAAAAAAATGAGAAAACTTGCCGAGGATAATCTCGGAATTTTTTCAGTTTTGAGCGGTAATCGCTATTTGATTATACGAACAAAATTTGAGAAATATCTGTGCAATAATTCTACGATATAGTTTCCTTTTATCTGCTGAAAGTAGTTGCTATTCTGAGAGTTTTACGGCAATATATGAGTACCAAACGAGGAGGTAAAAAATATGGATAAGCCATCATTGCAGGACAAAGATTTTTTGGCGGTAATTTAAACAGCCGAATTATTTGGACTCAGCAGAAGAAAAATGTTCCGTCTTACAAGCCAAAGCGGTCTTCCCTTTATGGCTAAATACGGAACACGAAAGTTAATCATCAAAGATGAATTTGTAAAATATCTTAATAAATCAGGAATGAAGGGAGAACTCAAAAATGGCGAGCCGAGAACAAAGACGAGAATCAAAGCATAGACTTTTGCACAACGGAGAATCAATAAGGGCAAACGGAAAATATCAATTCAAGTATTTAGTTGACGGCAAGCCAAAATTTGTATACAGCTGGAGACTTGTTCCGACAGATCCACAACTAATAGGCAAACAGCCTTGCCTGTCACTAAGAGAATTATAAAAGCTGGTCGGTAAAGACGTTGACTCAAGACTTGACATAACCGGCAGAAATATCACCGTCAACGAGTTAATCTCCCGTGATCTCAAAACAAGGACAGGTGTAAGACACAACACACTTTCAAATTACAACTTTGTGCAAAACATTATGAGCAAAGAGAAATTTGGAAGTCGCAAAATCGGTGAAATCAAAACTTCCGATGCAAAGCTGTTTCTCATTAAATTACAGGAAGACGGAAGGGGCTCGAGTACAATAAAAACAGTGCGAGGTGTTTTAAGACCGGCATTTCAAATGGCAGTTGATGATGATATTCTAATGAAGAACCCTTTCGGTTTCCAATTACTCGGCATTATCATAAACACTGAACATACTCGACAGGCTCTGACAAAAAAGCAAATGAACAAGTTTTTGAAATTTGTTCGTTACGATAATGTTTACTACAAATACTATGATGTCTTCTACATTCTCTTTCACACGGGTTTAAGAATTTCAGAATTTTGTGGGTTGACGATAAGTGACCTTGATATGAGCAATAGAATCATCAATATTGACCACCAGTTGCAGAGAACCTCAAAAATGGAGTATGTAATTGAATCAACAAAAACAAATGCCGGCACAAGAAAACTACCTATGACGGAAGATGTTTATCAGGCCTTCAAAAGAATACTTGAAAACAGACCTACAAATCTTCCTGAAATTATGGTTGCAGGACATTGCGGTTTTCTGTTCAGAGATTCAAAAGGAATGCCAGAAGTAGCAATGCATTGGGAACATAGGTTTAATCACTCGGTCAAGAGATACAACGATATTTTCAGAGAGCAACTGCCTAATATCACCCCTCACATTTGCAGACATACCTACTGTTCAAATATGGCTAAGGCAAGAATGAATCCGAAAACATTGCAATACCTTATGGGACATTCCGATATAGGTGTCACGATGAACACCTACACCCACCTCGGACTTGATGATGCCAAGGATGAAATGATAAGGCTTGAAGAACTGGAACAAGCACGAAAAGAAGTTGAGAAAACATTAGGCACAAAGCCGATACAACAAAATATGTTTAAGACGGTGTAAAAGACAAGCAACAGATTGAAAACCTGTTGCTTGTCTTTTCTAATAATTAATTTACAAAAAATTCTTCAAATAATGCATAAATAATCATACCAAACCGTTAAGCCATGCTTGATATAATTCTTCTACTTCAGGATAATTTTTAATATCCTCTTGCATCATCTGTTGACTATGAATATTTTCAAATTTATAAACATTTTCTCCACAACTGGGATAAAAAATGTTTTGTTTCTTATTACCGATTGTAACTTCCAAAATTTCGGAATTTGTACAATCAATGCCTACATATGTAATGTTTGAAACAATGCCTTCTTGTCCATCTGAAAAAACAATTTTTTCTCCATAAGGCCAATCAAGATACCAACCTTTATCATACAGAAGTGAGGTAATAACTTTTGGTCCTCCATTAAATGCACCTACCGCAATTCTTTTGACGGTATCAGGAATTTTCAATTCAAAAGAACCACCGCTATAAAAAGCGTGAACATCTATTTCCTCAAGTTCATGTGGCAGAACAATTTCTGCATCACAATTCAAGTGGCAGAAAGCAAACAAACCTGCACTTAAAACTTTCAAATGTTTTGGCATTACAACTCTATTCAAACCGGTACAATCTCTAAATGCTGATATACCAATTTTCTTAATTGAATCAGGCAAATCCAACTTGCTTATTCCTTTGCAATAGGCAAAAGCAGCGTTACCGATAGATTGAATTGCAGAAGAAAAGTAAACACCTATAATTTCAGGATGGTTAAAAAAGCAACAATCCCCAACAACGGTGACATTCTTATTATTAATTTTTGCAGGAATTTCTACCAAATCAATTTCATTTGATAAATATTGTTTCAACACTACATAGTTGTCATATTCCTCTACAATAAATTTTTGAATTTGATTTTTGCTGTTATTTACATTAATTTGATATTCTTTCACACTTACCTCCTATTCAAATCAGCTAATAGATTGAGCCATATTAAATTATAGCAAAGTATCATTTCGAATTGACAATAATCTCTGATAATACTCAAGTGCCTTTTTATAATCTCCCAATTAGTAATATGCATGTCCTACATTATTATATGATGCTGCAATATCAAGGCGGTTTTCACGCAACGCTTTTTTAGTTTTTAATATAAAGGCATATTTATTGATCATTATATTGCTGATACAGTTTTAAATATTTTTCTGAGTTTT
>ERZ835980.1070-NODE-1070-length-32902-cov-7.374463_pt1 | contig 32902 bp, 33 predicted proteins | sample MGYA00519943_ERZ835980 | MGnify/ENA primary metagenome ERZ835980 (study PRJEB31850, sample SAMEA3708791) | human gut metagenome | biome: human gut; feature: human-associated habitat; material: faeces | place: China | collected 2014 ... | reverse complement strand
ATCAAGCTGATAATCGTAAAGCTGCCTCTCCTTCATACCATTCTGCTTTAGCACATCCTGCTCATGCGCAGAAAAAGAAGATTCATACCCAAAAGCGCCAAGGCTACATTGATGTTTCAATGCAACCTTAGACTGATAAAAAATCAGGGAACTTGATAATTGTTTACTATTCCTCTATTTTTCCAAAAAGATCAAATAAAAACGTAGATAAAGTCAGTTCAAGTAGTTTGCAGAAAAAAAGCATACGCCTATTTCCCACGCTCTCAACCTATACCTCCAACAGAAATACCTGTAGCCACAAAGATGGCTTGGTCGGAAATGTTTTTCTCATGCAGCTCCCTTGCTATAATTACAAGCGCTTCTTCACGAGTTTTCTCGTATTCGCCCATAAGCAATTTTAAACGAACTTCCACATATCCCTCTGCAAAACCTTGTTCTTTAGCCCAATCCAAAGAGTTTTTCAGATCTCGATAGGCTTTAAGGCAAGCCTCGTATTGTTCCTCAACGCCAGGTTCTTCCACCCTCGTACGCAAATCGGCAAGTTTTGCTCTCTGCTTTTCCAGATAGTCAAGCATTTCTTTGTAAGTCTCTGTACTCATATCCCCCTTATATCAGTTACTACGACTGCAAGTTGATATCTGAACATTCCTGTAAACTCAGCATCTTCACTTGCCATTTCGCCTCATGATGTTTTCAAGTCGCCGATTGCAAATTAGACAACCCAAACAAGTCGCTCAGCAAGACTTGCCCCACATCATAGCGGCTATAATCCGAATGGCAGACATTGATCTTGCCATCGTTAAGTGTGACGATTTGAGCAAAATCGACAGCCCCTAATAAAACAACAGGGCTATGTGTCGTCACGATAAACTGGACATTAGGAAACACCCTATGCAGATTTGCTAAAATAATCCGCTGCCATTTGGGGTGGAGATGCAAGTCTATCTCATCAACAAGAATCACACCAGACCCCTCCAACGGATTATCCAGCCCCGGATTGCCTTCAGCCATTCGCGACGCAATATCAGCAACCATGGCAATAATAATTTTATAACCATCACTGTATTGCTCCAGCCGCAATTCACGTTTATCCCCACCGTTTTTCTCCTCAAGAACAAATCGTAAAGGATGAATAGCTATATGCGGATTTGTGTATAGAGGTCCGACGAAAGCCTCAATGGCAGAGCGGACAGATGCCAACACAGGTGAATGATAAGAAAAGTCACGACGCCGCTCACGCTCTCGTCGTTCCTCGTCTTCCATCATATCATACCATGCAAAGAATCGCTTAAAATTGGAAGCTGCATCAAGAGAATTGTTGTAACAATCCCATTGCGCAAAAACCGTCTGAAATCCCCGCTTCCGCTCAGGAGCTTTTATCTGCCCACGTCCGGTACCATAATAAGCCAATATCGGTATGTTAACCTTCACCTTATTCGCCAAAATTTCCTCTTGGACACCTTCCGCATAGGCTTTCAGTTGCTTTACATCTGAGACAGGACACTTGCTCCAACCTTTTCGAGTTCGTGATACTTTGCAGACCTTTCCGTTATCCAAAACCAAGTCCATGGAAACATCCAGATAGGGGGCAACCTGATTGTCACTCAGAATATGCACATCACTATCCTTGAAGCTTTTTGCAGTATTACCTGGAAAGGAACCTACATAAGAACTCAACAATATAGATGCTGCGTCAAGAATCGTACTTTTGCCACACCCGTTATTTCCTAAGAGAATAACCACGTTCTTGTCTGCATCAAAAGAGACCGTTTGAGGCTTATCCCCAAACAGTCTTATATTCTTAAGGCTCAAGCTTTTTATCCTCATATCCATTTATTATATTTTGCAAATATACAAACTTTTACTCAGAACAAAAAACTTTTCCCATTTTTTCCGTCCTCCTCTTTATAATAAAGGAGAAAGAACATCACGCAATAACCCAGTCAGCCCAGCGAACATTCCCTTCCGCGAAGCATCTTACCACTACCTCCCCTCAAACACCACGCACGGGTCTATCACATCCACGCTATGCCATACCCCCTTCGGGATTTGGCACCCATACCGAGCCTCAGCAGGACACAGACGGATGCGACGTACCTCGCGGTAATCGACCCTGCGCACTATGTTCTGCCCATCCATCCCCTGCGGGAGTCCATGGGGAGCGGCCGGCTCATACCCTACGGTCTCCTCGTAGAGCACCACGTCCAACTTGCCACACAAGCAGAGGACCGTCTCCGCCGTCGCCTCATGCCGATGAATCGGCACCTGCGTACCGGGCAGCAATGCGCAGAGCGCACGCTGCCCAGTATCCTGCGGCGATGTGCGCAAATCACACACCTGCCGACGACGAGGACTGCCCACTGCTTGCTCAAACAAGGCACCTAAGAAATCCTTGTCAAACTCCATCATTTTTTCTATAGTGCAATATACTACAAATGAGAAACGATATCGACGAAGTTCTCGATCACATACTCCAGATCCTCGTCCGTCATTTTAGTATTCAACGGCAACGTGATTTCATTCTCAAACAAATGATAAGCATTCGGGAAATCCTTGATGTCGAAGCCCAACTTCTTGTAAGCCGTCATCATCGGCAGCGGCTTGTAGTGGACATTCGTGGCAATGCCCCGCTCCGCCATTTGCTCTATCACTCGATTCGCCTCCTCGCGCGTCTTGCCCAGCAGGCGCACCAGATACAGATGCCCCGAAGAAGCATAGTCCGCACCATAGTGATGCAGCACCGCCACGTTCAGCGATCGGAAAGCCTCATCGTAGCGCGCTATCATCTCGCGGCGACGCTCCAGCATCCCCTGATAGCGATCCATCTGAACCAGACCGATAGCAGCCGCCACATCCGTCATGTTACACTTATACCACGTTCCGATGATGTCATATTCCCAGGCACCTACCTTCGTCTTCGCCAGCGCATCCTTGTTCTGACCGTGCAGACTCAGCAGCTGCGCCTTGCGATACAGGTTCTCGTTCCACGTCTCGCCCGCTATCTCCGGCACACCGCTAAACGTATTCTCCACCTGCTTGTCCAAGTCCTTCACCACCTGCTCATTACCGAAAGGCAGATGCCACGTCAGCGCACCGCCCTCCGCCGTCGTGAAGTTCTTCACGGCATGAAAACTAAAGGAAGAGAAGTCTGCGATCGATCCCACCTTCTTTCCCTTGCGCGTAGCACCGAAGGCATGGGCCGCATCACAACAGATTGCTATGCGCCCCAGCATCCTTTGCAAGTCCGTCTTCGGAACAAAGAGGTCCCTCTTGCGCTCCACGATCGCAAACAGTCGGTCATAGTCACACGGGATACCCGCCAAATCTACCGGGATAATCGCCTTCGTCCGCGGGGTGATAGCCCGCTCCACGGCCTCATAGTCCATCTCCAGGCAGTCCTTCTGCACATCCACGAAGACCAAGGTAGCCCCCACATGCGTCACCACCGACGCACTCGCCGTATAGGTATAAGCCGGGACGATCACCTCGTCACCCGCGCCAATCCCCAGCAGCCGCAGGGCCATTTCCCCACACGCCGTCTGCGAACCGAGGCAGACCGCCTTATCTACCCCTACAAACGCAGCCACTTTCTTTTCCAGTTTCTTCGTACGCGGTCCGGTGGTAATCCACCCAGACAGTATGGCGTCGCGTACTTCCGCAGCCTCCGCCTCCGTCATGTCAGGCGGAGAGAAAGGCACATTACGCAGTTTCATTGTCATAAACAAAAGTATTTAGTTGATGAATATTTCTCACAGCGAGGGCTTCAGCACATGGCTCCACAGTTGCGTACACAGCGATACCGCCGCACGCTCCCGATACACCATGTCGTGCTTCCATCGGTTCGCATACCACCGACGAAAGCGAAAAGCCACCTCCCTCATCCTGTTCTTGTGTTCTTCCGGCTCCACTTCGGGAACCAATATATCCTGTATGCTTCGATCCACCAGTGCCTCGTCAACAGGCAACTCAGGAAAGACCGAAGCCTCAAAGCCCAGATACCGCACACAGATAGCATTCAGCACCGCCAGATACGGCCTCATCCCCACCCTGTCCAGCTGCGCCAACAGCCAAGGCCAGTCCACGGGATGCCTCCTGACGTAGAACGCCCAGTCCAAGACGATACGCAGGCTAATATCCACCGAGGCAAAATGCTCCCCACTATGGCGCAGCAGATACAACGAGTTGAAGCGTGCGGAAGGCAAGGAGACGTTCGCTATTCCCGATGGCTCCACCTCGTCAAGCTGCCCCTGCAAGATAGCCTCTATCTCGGCCGTCGAACGATGCGCATGTACATTGAGGAAACTATAATGGTTCTCCACCATCGTCTGCCCCAGTTGAAACACCGAGTGCTTGTGGTGCGAGTTGTCTATCTCCACCCCAAACCGCGCCTGCAACCGCTCGTCCGCCTCCTGCTGTTTGCCAAAGAGAAAGATGTCGATATCCCCCGTCGGGCGATGCTTCGGCACAGGCCATGCCAGCGACAGCCCATACCCCTTCAGGAGCAGCATACGCACCCCCATCTCGGCATAGAAAGCAGCAAGACGCGCTATCACCTGCCTGTGGTACTCATACATCCGCTCCATGCGCATCACCATTCCCATCCACTCCAGCACCACCTCCTTCGGCGGACGCTGCCCAACGGGAAGCCTCTCCACCACGTCAAAGACGAGACCTCCCACCCCTTGGCGGAAAGCCCGCTCCTTGATCTCCCGCCAGTCGATATCGGCAGGCAGGTCCACAACCTCCTCCCTCACCGCCATACGAAGCAGAAGCAGCAGTGCCCGGTCGTTATTTCCCACGACACACGCTCTTGATGACCTCCACATACTTCTGAGTACCCACCTCACGCGTCAGGTTGTCCATCACAAACTGTCGTCCGTTCCGTCCATACCTCCTGCAGAGTTCACGGTTCTCAAAGAGCGAGATGATCGACTGCTTAAACGCCTCCTTGTCCCCCGCCTTGGTGAAGATGCCACATTCGTTGCCCGCCAAAATATCCTTCAACTCATTCTCGTCGAAGTTGGCCAGCACAGGCCGCGATGCCGACATAATACTCCACGTCTTGCTCGGCAGACTATTGTCACCCACCCCAGGTTTCGAGATGACAAGGCCTGCATCTCCCAGCGAGAATACATAGCTGATGTCCTCGTAGGGCTGAAACGGCAGCATCGTCACGTTCGTCAGTCCGTCGCGCGCCACGATGTCCTCCACCTGCTTCTTATAGGCACCTTCGCCCACCAGCACCAAGCCAATCTCCGGATGCGATACCTTCAGTTCCTTCATCACCTCCAGCAGCATATCCATATTCTGCGTCAGTCCGATATTACCCGAATACTCGATGTAGAACTTTCCTCTGTCCAAATGATACTTGTCAAAGAGCTTGTTCTTCTCACGCGGCACGTCCACCACGGCGTTCTGGTCCACCCAGTTATAGACCACCACGATCTTATCCTCGGGCACTCCCTTCGCCATGATATTCTTCTTGAAGTCCTCTGAGATAACAATAATCTTATCCGCATGCTTATAAGTAAAGTCCTCGATGACACGCCCTATCTTCCAAAGAAGCCCACCTTTCTTAGCAAGACCTGTACCTACCAATGAATCTGGAAAAATATCTTGTAAGTTATAAACAAAAGGGACATTTAGTTTTTTCTTCAACAAGCCCCCCAAAAGTCCTTGAATGGGAGGAGTGCTAACTAGGAATACACAATCAGTGTTATTTTGCTTGCAGCCATAATAATACTGTTTTATAAATCCCAAAAAATATCTCAATGCTCTACCTATTGTTTTTTTACCTTCTTTCATAAGAGAATAGCGCTTCACGGACATGTTGCCGTCATACATACACTCATGTGTACGTTTTTTATATTCCCTACGTATTTCGTCAGTAATACCTCTTGTCGGTATTGGAGTATATAGCACCATGCCTATACCTGCCTTTGCAAAGGCCTCATATCTATGATGATCCAATAAACTACTTGATTGGGCTTCGGGAGTAAAGTATGGAGGTAGTAATAACAATTTCATTAGAGCGTCTTAATTAATCTGTACATTTTACGATTTGGGTATGTAATAAATTCATAGAACGTTTCGTAGCCCATCGAGTGATAAAAACCTACAGCTTGTTCATTGTTATCAAAGTCGGTTGTCAGCGAAACACGAGTTACACCTTCTTCCTTCATTACTTGTTCTGATTTCAATAACAACATTTTACCAACACCTTTGCCTTGTGCTGATTTACAGACACCGATAGAATAGAGTTCTGCATAGTCTTCGTTGTCTATCACATTCTCTCCTTTTTTTGATAGATTTTTCACCAAACGCAACAATGATATTGGCTTTATTAATAGCAGTTTAAAAGAGAGTAAACCAAAAGCAATGAGATTACTTTTTATTAACCTGCTATTAAAGCCCTTACAAAACTTAGAAGATGCAGAAAATCCATATATCACACCATTCTCTTCTGCTATCATCGTTACTGTCTCGTTGCTTCTTACAAAGCACGAATAATAAAATCTAAGGAATTCTGCACCAAGACTTGTTAAGAAGAATCCCTCAAATGCATTCAAATGAATTTCAACGATGGTGTCAACATCGTTTATCGTCGCTTTACGGATAATCATCATCTTTCCGTCACAATTACTTTAAATGTTTTAAATATCAACTTAATATCATACCAAAAACCCACTTTGCCAACATACTCAAGATACAATCTTATTTTCTCTTGCATTATTACATTAATATAATAATTCTCTGGATTATCAGCCTTTTCCATCAACTCGTTCTCATTGCGGAACTTTATTGAAGCAGGATCGGTTATACCAGGGCGCACATCTAATACATGCAACTGCTCTTTAGTCCAATAGTCCACATAGTGACGCACTTCTGGACGGGGACCAACTATACTCATTTGTCCTATAAAAACGTTGATAAGTTGTGGTAATTCATCTAGTTTATATTTGCGGATAAAATAACCACTTCTAGTTATACGTGGATCTCGTCCGCCTATTGTTACTAATGATCCCTTATCAGCACCGACACGCATAGATCGGAACTTGATTATTCGAAAATCTTTATTATGCCTACCGACACGCACTTGTCTATAAAACACAGGCCCTTTGCTATCCAATTTAATCCAAATTGCAATAACGAGGAACAGAGGAAGCAAGACTAGTAGCCCACAGCCACTAGCAACGATATCAAAAAAACGTTTCATCATTAAATTTTAAATTCAATTTTATCTTTTTTATATCAACACAATCTCATAATTATCTTAATAGTATGAAATAATGAGATCACTTCAATTGGTCAAAGAAGACAAAAATGGCAACCATCGCCATAGAGAAAAAGCCACAGGATTATTCATATTGAGAATGTTTGTGACAAAAACACAATATAAAATGATATCAGTTAGTCGATACTTGTAGCCTCGCCTCATTTAGGTCACAGTCCGAATACAGACAAAGCATCCGCTTTGACCAACGCACGCTGACCAAAAAGTAACACCATACAATAGCGAGGGAATTTGATTTCCCATGTATGGTTAAGCAAAAATATGGTTACAAAAGCGCTTCCCTTTATGGGAAACTATAGACAATTTTAGGATTCAAAGTTCCTCATCATGGTATCGCTCCATGCCCTGCCGCCACTCGGATGAGGATAAGATATTACTTCGTTACAAGTTCAGAAGCCCGAGTAGCAAAGGAAGAAAGGCCACCCCATTCGCTCACGACGGGTTGCTCATCCAAAGCATCAAGGGAGGAAATATCAACACTCTCCACCTTCTCATCCTTTCTTTCAAAAGCGTAGGTTCTGATGGACTTATCAAAGATTCCTGCAAAGATGCCAGCCCCTTTCCCCGATACATCAAAGAGTTTTGCCAATCCTGCCTCTTTGTTTTTATTAGCCGATCTTTTTAGGATGTTGAAAGCCCACACAAACTCGAGAGGGACGGTAGAGTGAGTAGATACGATGACTTTTTTGCCCATCTGTACCAACTCCAGTATTTCCAACAGCACCGACATGATCGCTTTGGGATGAAGTCCCATCTCTGGCTCCTCGATCACAATATAATCATACTGATCTTTGTTGAGCAGCTGCATAGGAGGACCCGACACACAGTAGAAACCCATCAATAAAGGCATAAACTCTTTCTGTCCAGCGCTCCACGTCATAAACGGCATATCCATCCCGTCCACCTTCATACGCATTTTGCGCTGTCCGTTCTCATTCTCAAGTTCCACTCTTCCACCATGAAAAATAGAAGAATCAAAAGACCTCTTCTGCGCACTCTTCAGGCGAGTTTTTACGGGAAACAAGGTAGTATTCCCTCCCAAGCCGATCGACATAAACACACGCAGAATCTCACTAAACTGGCGCAACACATAAGGAGCCGTAGGGTCAAACTCAGAAAACGCCTTGGGCCGCCCATCCGAAATGCTAAACACCCTTTGAGCAGGTATGTAGAAAACCTTCTCCTCCGCCTCCTTCACCTTATTCTTCATCAACGAAATGACAGCAGAAGCCTCTCGCCCGTCATAAACTATTTTGGTGTTCTCTCCCCAAACGCCAGCCATACCATTGCCGAAGTACGCCTCCAACAAATAGGATACGTTACTCTTGCTGATGATATAATTATACTTCCTCAGCGTCTCGACAATAGCTTCCTTGTCTTCCAACAGTTTCAGCAGTTCAAGAAACAGGCTTTTACCCGAAGCTTGCGCGCCAACAAGAATGGTAAGATCACCAAACTCCACATGAGCCTTGCCTATCGGTCCAAAGTTTTCTACTTTCAGTTCATTCATATCTCAAATGTCAAATGAAGTCTGCAAATATACACTTTCCTTTGCTTCCCTGCAAGTTTTCCCCCAAGTTTCTTGCCGTATCGCAGCTGTAGTTCTAGTTGTTTCCCTCACCAGCATGTATTTGAGCATAGAATAGGTCAGCAATTCGGGGTGAAGATGCTAAAACATATCAAGCATTTCTCAATACCGCTTCCCCAAACCTTACATTGCAAACTTTTTCAATTGCCGCAAAGCAATCGTAACGAAAGACACATTAAACAATTTCTCCTTACGCTTGCTCCATTTCTGTATCTCTTGCACTAGGAAATCGATAACAGTCTTTTCATCAGCATCCTGCCACCCCTTCATCTCGGGCCTGTTCTCCAACAGATAATCCACCGTAGAGAGGAGTTCTAACGAATAGTTGGAATAATTGCCACGCAAGAACAGCATCGCCTTATTACAAATATCTCGCAAACTACTATCCTTATAATTATCAACGTATTTCTGAGCCTCCGACGCAGCGTCATCAGTCAGCCAGATATAGTCAAATGGGCGCACGTTCATACCACCCATCCCTTTCACATAGCTACCATTCATATAGTAAAGAACATGAGCCACCTTACCACCTGAATAAGGACCATAATAATAAGGTTTAAAGTCTATGCGAAAGTATCTTTTCGCTCCGAATCGCTGCATAAAGTATATCAGTTTCTCGGCAGCAAAGACAGAAGCAAACTCACCCTCACTATTCATATCGGCGAACATCAACAAAAGCATGGTTCTGGCCGGTGTGAGTTTTACACGCTCCGTTTTCATCCTTTCCACGATGGCATCAGAAGGCTCGTACAAATACACATCACAGTCCACTGTAGATAGTTTCTGCTCCACCATTTGCTTAACCCGTAGCCAGTCAAGCCCCCCATTGTGTGAACCAAGAGGCGGAATGGCAATGGAACGGATCTGACGGGAAACTCTTCTTCCAAAGACGCACACTCCTCTATATTATACTGCTCACACATATGGTTTCCTTATTATCTATCATCATTTAAAGAATTAAAAGTCGCCTATTACCCAATGACCATCTTTACGTCCTCCTTCACGTTTAAGAACGTGAAAATCTTCTCGCAAAGCCTTTAGTTCGCTTGAAATCTTTCTTGCAGAAAGACCGGTCTTTTTTGCTAAATCTGCTATAGTAGTCTTATTTTCCCTAGATAATATTTTTAAAATAAGAGCCTGAATATCAGACAGTTCTTTCTTGCACTCTTTCTTGCACTCTTTCTTGCATTCTTTCTTGTTATTTTTGCCTACTTGTATTCCCAAGCAATCCGACCTACAAGGAATGTCAATCAAAAAATATGTCCGTTCTTCATCTGTTTCGATTGTCGCGCGAGGCGAACCATTTTCCTTCAACTTCTGTTGAATGGTTGGAATACCCGTCGCTCTTCCCTCGGTCAAATCCAATTCCTTCAAGAACTCTCCTAACCGTCGGTTGGTATATCGCCGGGAACGAAGCATACTAGCTTCTTTTATAGCCTGCATAGATATAGTATGGTTAGGACCTCCAAAGTTGAGAATACTGATTTTATCTGGCTCAATAGTAATCTCAATAGGCTCACGTTCGATATAACTGCGGTGATAAAGACTATTCACAACAGCTTCTTCCAAAGCCTGATATGGATAATTGAATTTGACTACTGAACGTTCAGTATCCTCTGGCTTATGGATTTTCTTTTGGATGACGTTTGTCTTGAGATAATTCATAGTGTCACGAATCATCTTTGGCACACAACCTCTTATCGGCGCGACCTCTATCATATTATCAGGGTCTTGCAATCTACCATTAGGAAATATCACAATCTCAACCTGAGTCATTTTGAAAAATTTCTCCGGATGCTCACAAAACATCATTGCAGCGACATTCTTGACCTTGAAGCCATCTGGTGCTGTTTCCAACAAATCCATTTGGTCTAGGATTACTTTTAAATTATCACCAGAAAGGTCTTGGTCAGCCAAGTCACTACCCACTTCAACAAGGAAGTCTCTCAACAAAGTTGTTGAAATATCTCTTAAACTTATTTGCTCATTGCCACGGTCATCAAATGGAGTACGATTAGCCAAATTTATAAGTTCACGCTCATATTCATCTTTCGGCACGATGCTACTACTATTATAGCGGATATAATAATTGAACTCCTTCTGCTTTGCCGTTATACGGTCTGGCACCTTATACGGTCGGCGTTCTCCTGCCGTGACTTTAATTACAAGAATTGTCTTGCCATCAACCTCTTCTATAAAAAGACGAGGCTGATAATACGGACGGATAAGGTTGTTATAGCCAACCATATCCCTCTCTATCTGTTCGATAGAATCAGGATTCACACCTAAAACTGGACGAACAGCATGTCCATGTACTTCCTTCACTCCTACAATAATATACCCACCACCTGTATCCTCAAAATCATTAGCAAAGGCACAGATGCTACGATATATTGTATTTGGATTCCAACCTTCCTTATATTCAAGCTGATTGCTTTCCACTGCACTTCCACTAAGAAGGCTTTCTATGTTAATTGGCAATGCCATTTTTTCTTTGTTTGAGGTAACGAAAGTATGCTTTGAACTCATGAAATTTTTCAATTCAGAGCTCTTTGTTTTGTTTTCCAAACTGGACATATTATCCATAAAGGATTGTCAATATGCGCCAGCCGAAAAGCAGCACGGAGCACACACTATGAAGACTGCAAATATACACATTCCGTCGCTTCCCTGCAAATTTTCCCCCAAGTTTCTTTGCCATACTTCAGGTCATCCGTCAGCTGTCAAACTCTAGCCATAAGCCAACACGGTTATGCCACTATAAGCACGAAGCTGCTCGACACTGATGTCAGCAGGAAGGATGAGCGTCACGCCATTGGGATAGACCAGTTTTAGATAAGGACTGCGGGAGGGGCGACCATTCGCAGCCACACGCATCTCTTTCGCCTCACTGTCACCGATCACAACCTTGGCGAACTTTGGCTTGCTGTTGTTGAATGCTTTCTTACCTTGTACCATAATTTGAACATTTTAAAATCACGGTGCAAAGGTGCAAAACTTTTTATAGGCGCACAATACGGCTTTCACCGAATACTTACGATGTTCTCATACTGCCGTTTGGGAGCGAAAGTCCATTCCGTAGGGATATTGCTTGAAGGCATAAAGATACCGTCGAGCGTGTCCACCCCGACCGTTTTCGTGCTTGTGCCGATAATCTGCTCGTGCTTATGCTCGTTGATATAGAACATCACGGGAATCCATTTCGAGTTTTCCACCGAGCGACGCACCATTGTCATCGGTTCGTACGATACGAAACTGATGTAGGTCAATGTGAGCCATGACAACGGGTAGTATTGCTTGAAAAAGCCACTGCCCACCGAAGGCAGAACGGTAAAACCATCGTTCGATACCGATGTGCCGAATTGCTCGGCAACCATCTCCATCCAATCTTCTGGCTTATTGATTGCGCAAAATTCTATTATCATTTAGAAAACCTGACAAATTTAAATTTTCTAGGAACCCTTTCCAACTTTAACTCTTTTCGCAAATCCTCCCTAAGTAAAACCAATAAATCTAATGTAGAACTTTCTTTGTTTCTTGCAATCTCTTCAGCGAATTGCTGTGCTAATTCAATTTGCCGGTTTGTCCCAAAAAGTTGAATGTCTGCAATCGCAGTTTCTATTTCCGTATTATATCTATTGTCTTTTCTGTTGGATGCTTTTTCTAACTTACCCCATGCTTGAATTAAGTATTCTATTGTAACTTCTTTCTTCTTGATTTGGGTGTTTTGACGAATAGCAAAGATATAGACTACTATCCAGCCAATAACTGTGATTATACATTGGATTATTAAATCGTTATTCATGCCTCGTTATATTCCTAATTTCCGCAGCACTATGAGTTAGCATTTTTTAAGTACCTGAGCAACAAAAAGTTGCTCAGGATTTAGCCATGTCGGATTTTTCACCTACCTTAGTGCTGCAAAAAGAAGTATAGCAAAATCTCCGAATGACATGGCAAATGTACAAATAAAATCCGAAAAACTCACTCCTTTTGGAAGAATCTTTCCAATCATGAAACAATTTGATGCTCTTTTGGTTCAAACCATAGATTCCACTATTTCCACCATTCATGCGAACATGACCCACAATAGCCTTACTCTCTATTATCTTTTATTATCCTCGCAGGATTCCCCGCAATAATCACATTATCGGGGAACGAGCCACTCCCAACGCTTTCAGCACCAACCACGACGTTCTTTCCCAATGTCGTACCTTTTAATATAATGGAGTTGGCGCCGAGGAAGCAGCCCTCCCCTATCACGACGGAGCGCTTTTTCAGAAGATCAAGCCGTTCCACAGGGTACGACTCACTATAAGATATCGGATGAAAATACATCTATTAGTGCTTTGTTTTCAATGCTTCTAAATCACTCCATCGTATATATAAAGTCAGGCTTCTCACACTTACCCAACACCCACTCATATACTTTCATTGTCTTCTTGGCAACAGATGGAGCTGAAAAACGGTTGACAATGCACTCACGGCTTTTCTTGCCAAGTTCATGACGTTCATCGTCACTCAGATTCATAGCCTCCTGAAGTGTGCTCTTCAAGTTCTCTACACTTAAATCTATCCACCATCCACAGTTATCCTCTGATAAACAACTCCAAGGAGCGTTTTTTGTTGTAATCACCGGGCACTCACACATCATAGCTTCTGCCACTACATTACCAAAGTTCTCATTGAGGGTTGGCAGGATAAAAAGATTTGAGTCTTGATACTTACGCATTTTTGCCTCTCCTGTCACAGGACCAATAAATTTAATACTGCCTGACAGTCCAAGACCATTAACCTTGGACTGGAGCGTATCTATATAATCTTTAGGGTCACTATTACCAGCTATGTGCAACTCCCACTGATTAGTAAGACTTGTATCGAGTTGCTTCCATGCGTCAATCAGATATTCGATTCCTTTGATGGGATTGATGCGAGAAAGGAACAACAACACTTTCTTCTCACCATGGTTGTGCACCACTTTTTTAGGAAAAGCATCCAGCTCTATACCATTTGGTATAATAGCCACAGGTACCTTGCTTCCGAGTGTACGAATGCTGTCACGCTCTTGCTCTGAAGTCGCAATAATACATGCCGCATTGTCGACGATTTTCTTTCCATATAAACGCCATGCTATCTGCTTCTTTATTTTTTTTATCTTATCATAGTTAATTCTTGCAATCTCAGTGTCTCCACGAGGGTTTATCACATACGGAATATTATGTTTTAGTCCATATTTAGCAACATACAAGTTAGATGGCATCCACACTCCATGAAAATGTAAAACATCAGGCATATCACTACATGAATTTAGATATTTTTTCAAGTTAGTTGCCCACGAGTGTTGATAGCAATTCACAGGATTTTTCAGATAGACCATCTCGACCCCTGCAGCAACAAGCCGCCCTTCATAAGGCTTACTTGCTTCATATACAACGAAACTAACATCAGCACCCCTATCCTGCACACCAATGCACTGAATTGGAACACTATAAGTAGGTCCTCCAAATCGTGGATCAAGTGATCCATATAGTAAGAAATGACGGATTTTCATTACGCAAACAAAGGTTTTAAGGCTTCTACGAATTTATTTTTTTCGATAGAGATATTATAATCCTCTAAGAAAGCAGGGATATTGCCAGTATATTCATCATAGTTAGAGATGATTTTCTGTACATTATCAGCAAATCCCTTTTCATCTTCAAAATCAAACATAGCACCTATATTATAAGTGAGAACAACCTTCTCCAGAAAAGGTTGCTTTGAAGAAATAACCGGCATACCTATGGCGGTGTATTCATAAAGCTTATTAGGAGAGCAGTAAATGTTATTGTATGTATTGAATGGATAAGTAATGATACCCACCTTACATTCCTTGAGTTTCTCCATCATATCCTTATTAGCCATACGACCAGTAAAATGAACTCGATCCAAGAGGCCTTCTTGCTTGGCAATTCCTTCAAGTAATTCACGATCACCAGGACCGCCATCTGGGCCACCACCTATAATCATAAGCTTATAGTTAGATGGAAGATGTTTAAGTGACTTAATGAAGAATGACAACTTTCTTGATTCTGTAACAACGCCTTGATAAACAATCCAATCAGAATCAGTCTTCACTGTTCCTGCTGCTTGCTTATATTTGTAATCCGCGATATTCAGTACGTTGAGTGTGTTTGTCAGACCATAGACATCTTTCATAACCTTCTCGCGCTCAGCATTAGCTGCTATTACACGATAAGCATCTTTAGCCCAACGTTTCTCTGCCCAAATAAATAGACTCTCGCGCATTGTATATTTCTGTCCTTTCGCTTTTATCAAGAGTTCATGGGCATCATACACGAAAGATCCTTTAACGGATTTTACCACAGGTGCTAACAGAATCGAATAATAGTCATGCAAATAGAATAGAGTATTATCTACGTCTACAGATTTAATTATTCGCTTTGCATCAGCACGGAACTTCATATAGTTTCTAAGTCCAAGAGGTTTCAGTTTCGTTTGGTGCTGAATAATCCCCTCTATCGGAAAATCTATCATTCCGCAACTCACAAGATGTATCTCTATATCTCCAAAGGACTTGAGAAAATCCATACTTCTTTGAACGCGACCATCAGTATTTATTTCACCGTAGAGAAAAAGGTATACTTTTTTCATAATTGCTTATTTGTTTTATTTAGTTTCAAATAAATATTTAGCGCTATTAATGATACAGAGCCACTAATAAGAGTAGACAAGTAAGATGAACCACCTCCACGACCTAATGTTAGTACAAAGACTATCATATAGATTGAATAAAAAGTAAGAGTTTTACTTTTCAACATATATCTAATAACAAACAAAGCCACAAATCCTATAATCAACGCTTCGACCCAATAATACTCACCAAAATACATAAATGATTCACCTAATACAGAAGGAAGTGCTGATGAAAAATTAGCATCTCCAAAGGATTTTCCTGTTACTGCATAAGTGAACGCATCACCTTGGAGTGTTGGTTTTCCTGGAAAAACAAACGAAGGAATTGGCAAAAATATTAACCATAAGATAAATGTTAAGGGTGTTTGGTTCAGTAAAGCAGTAGAATGCAAACATGTATCATAATATATTGGGTAGTAAGTTTCTGAGTCTATTAGAAGAGAAGATATTTCTGAGAACGACAAAGCAGAATCAACACTAGTACCTTGCCTAATAAAGGTAAATGCATAAAGGAATGGTATTAAGAATAAAACAACACCAACAATTGTTAGAACATGCTTTTTATTTAGACTAAAATTAAAACCCTTTACACAAACAGCCAATAGAAAAAGGATCAATCCGTAAACTATGATTTGATATCTACCAAGATAAGAATACCTGGCGTAAAGCATGAGCACAGTTGAAAAATACAATAAAACCACAACTCTATTTTTGGTTCCTTTTTTCTGCAACAACGTAAGATATATGAAAAAGAACGGCTGAAGGAATATTTTAAATGCGTCTATCATAAGAATTATGGAATTCTCACGGTAAGACCATCTATCTTCCCAAAGGTTTTCAATGGAGAACAAAGAACCCGAGAAAATTTTAAACAATTTAAACTCCGGATAGACGAGGGGTATAAAATAACACACCAAAAACAGATACGCTAATTTTTTCACAATATTTTGATGGGAAATTATAAACATATCTAATTCTGAATATCTACAACTATCTTTTATTGTTTTATTGTACAATAAAAATGGAGTGCATAAACAAATTATAAAAACTATGTATTTACTTATATACCCATTATCTACTTGTGTGTAGGAAATTCCATATCCTGAATAGAAAAACACACCGAAAAGCATAATTGCTATCAACAACCTAAATCGATAGTTTTTTACTCTATATATTGCAAATGCTCCAACAAACACAGTAGCAAGAATTATGTTCAATAGTGCTACTGGATCAATATCGTATGACAACAAATTTTCCATATTATTTTTTTGTGGCTAAAACATATTTTAAAAATAAAATTTGTCCCAATGCAAGAACTATATATGATAAGAAAAAAGCTATTGAAATTGAACTCGCTCCATATCCTTTGATTAAGCAGGCATAGCTAATGGATATAATAAGTACGGCCCACACAGCATTAAATGAAAAACCAACCCATGTCTTAGCTTTGCTTTGCAATGCAGCTCCTACAACATTACAAATTGCCGAAAAGATCGTAGACAAAGATAGAATTATTAATGTTGATTGGTTTTGAGTATAATTCTCACCGTATAGACTCATTATTTTTTCACTAAATAAAGAAACAAACAGAGTTACAATTGCAGCAACAGCTACATTAATCAAAATAATAATTTTGAAAACTTTCCAATACGTGTCATTTTTACTAGAGGAAATACTTGATAATATAGGTAGGACAATTTGTGAAATGGAAGCAGGAATAAACATTATAATTATTCTCCACTGATCAGCTACTTCATATATTGCGAGTTCCTCAAAACTGGCAAACCTTGTTAACATGGCGCGAACAATAAAAAATGTAGGCGCCGTAATACAAGAAGCTAATGCTGCAGGCAAACTGAATTTGTAAAGCAAGCTAATATGCTCTCTAGATATACGGAATTTTTCAATTATAATATTGATACTTCTAAATGACTTTCTTATAGATACCGCGTTTGCCAATAATATCACAATATAGCCTAAGCCAAATCCGAAGACAGCACCAAATACTCCCCAATAGTAAGCACCAATTAACATGAATACTGATTCTGCAATACTTCCATATAAAGTATTTATAGCGATCGCCTTAAAATTTTCAAGTCCAGCCAGAGTTCCATTCTGTGCTCCATTTATTATTGTAACAAATAATAATAACGCTCCAATGCGTAATGAAGGCGCAAGTTCTGGGCTTTTTAATATGTATGTAGCAATATCAAATGAGAATATTAATATTAATAGAGTTATTATCAATCCGGTAATAAATGCGAATCCATTTGTTAAGCAGAATATACTGGGAATTTTTTTTCTGTCGCTTGCAATAAATTCAGAAATATACTTGGCAGCAGTGACACCCATACCTGCCGATCCTACAGTTACAAACAAATTTATAGTAGACCTTACAATACCAAACTGTCCATATTCTTCCTTACTAAGAATATGTGCGCATATTATACCTGATACGAGCACCAAGAATTTTGCAAATACAGATCCAGTTAAAGACCAGAATGCCCCTGACGCAATTCTTTTCCCTATTTTATTGTTTGTTATTTTTTTAATTAGTAATTTTAAACTTTTAATCATGATCAAAATTAAAGACTTAGTATTTTCATAGCGACCGGCTCTCCTTGAGTTATTATAAAGAATTTCCTTTTGCTAAGAAAACAACCCTAACACATTTAACCTCAACTTATTTATAGTTATATTATTCGCAACTTGTAACAATAAAATGGAAGTAATTATAGATGTAAAGACTGCCAATGCACTATATATCGGCGCAAAACCAGTTGCATTCAATAATGTAAATGGACTTAGTATAAAAAGTAAATGCATCATGTAAAAATGGCACGAATACTTGTCGCTCCAATTATATAAATTGTTGCATTTGATATTTGCAAGTGGCATCCCCCTCCATTTGATTTCGGTAATTAATTCCCATATTATTATGTAAAAACTATCGAAGTGCGTGATGGTATCGCACCATAAGCATAATGCTCCACTTGTGCACGCACTAAGCGCTATTTATTCAAATGTATTACTTGTTTTTCTGTATACATAGACATATACAGAATCTAATGAGCCATTACCTAACTGATCGCCCGTGTCAAAACCTTCTTCGTGCATTAGCACTTCCAAATCTTTTGCATCTTGAGCAGTTTCTGCTTTAATATAGCCAAGACATTCTGCGTTATGCTCTCTTACTCGCCTTTCAATATCATTTGTTATTCCGCAATAATAACAGCCAAAAGATTGAGGTATTAATCCGTTAGAATCTTTACAACAATCTTTTAGATATTTGACAGCATCCAATATGTTTAGAAGAAAGGATTCCATTGTTCCATTTTTAAATGTGATAAACCCCCTCAAACGGACAGATGTTGAAGCAGTCCATCACAACTTTACCCTTAAGTTTCTCCCAGTTCTGCTTGATGTGGTCATGCTTCACCATGATTACAACCATATCAATGTCCTTCAAGAACTCATCAAAGTCAGAGATCTGATTCTCTGCAATCTTATGATTCTCCAAGAACGGGTCGTAGCACTTCAAAGGACGAGCAAGGTGTCGCTCCTGGGCCTCCAAAAGCTGGAGCGTAGGCGACTCACGATAATCATCCACGTTTTCCTTGTAAGTCAAGCCATACAAACCGACACGACGGTTGTCAGTGATACCGTTCTCCTTCATTATCTCATAGATGCGGTTGAGAACAAATGTCGGCTGGCTGTCGTTGGTCTTCATAGACTCATCAATGACCTTGGCCAACTGGGGGTAGTCACCGACAAGGAACCAAGGATCTACGGAGATACAATGACCTCCCACTCCAGGACCAGGCTGGAGAATGTTTACACGCGGGTGCATATTGCAGATCTTGATAATCTCATACACATCCATGTTGTCATGGCGGCAGATACGCGAAAGCTCATTGGCAAAGGCGATATTCACGGCACGGAAGGTGTTCTCCACGACCTTTGACATCTCCGCAGAGCGGATATCCGTCACAACAATCTCGCCTTGGCAAAAACTGGCATAATACTGCTTTACCTTCTCGCCAATCTCCTTGTTGTCAGCACCAATGGTACGGTTATTGTGCAGAAGTTCGTACACCATATTGCCCGGGATGATACGCTCAGGGGCATGGACAAGGTTGATATCCTCCCCTATCGTGAAACCATTGGCCTCTATCACGGGACGCACAAACTTGTCGATGGTGCCTGGACTGACAGTTGACTCGATGACGACGGTTGCACCCTTGGGACAAACCTTCATCACGTCTTTCACGGCCGAAACGACATAGCAGGCATCCACCTTCTTCGAGAACTTATCATAAGGGGTCGGAACAGAGACGATATACATGTCCGTCTTCTGATATTCTGTGGTGAATTTGATTCCTGCCTTCAGTGCTTTCTGAAAGAGATCGTCCAGCCCATCTTCCTTGAACGTCGTATGACCAGCGTTCAACGTATTGACAAGCTCCTTGTTGTAGTCGGTACCGATCACTTCTACTCCGTGCGCTGCCATCATAAGGGCTGTCGGAAGTCCGATATAGCCTAATCCAATTACATTAACCATAGTGTTTATTTGTTTTGATGTTTTTAAAATGTATTCCACTTATCTTTATGCATAACGCTCCACGTCCTCGCCATTGAGAATGCGGACGATGCGGTCACAAGCCTTTCCGTCTCCGTAAGGGTTGACGGCTTGTGACATTTTCTTATACGCCTCCTCGCTATCAAGGAGCACGCTTACTTCATTCACAATCTTGTCGTAGTCCGTACCCACAAGATGTACTGTACCGCTGGCAAGTGCCTCGGGACGCTCCGTAGTGTCACGCATCACGAGGACGGGCTTGCCAAGACCGGGGGCCTCTTCCTGGATGCCTCCTGAGTCGGTAAGCACGATGGCGGCTTTCGACATGAGGTGGACAAACTCCAGATATTGGAGCGGCTCGATGAAGAAGAAGTTGGAAGCCTCTCCCCAGCCCTTTCCCTTGGGAAGGGTGTCCATACCCGTGAAGGTTTCATGGATCGGACGCCTCACATTGGGATTCAGGTGCATGGGATACACAAAGTCCACCCCTGGGTATTTCATGGACAAATCACGCATGGCGGAGAGCATACGGATGAAGCCGTCTCCGAAATTCTCACGGCGGTGACCTGTGATCAAGACAAGCTTCTTTCCATTCTTCAGTCGAGTGATGTCATATCCTGCTTGAAGAAGGACAGAATCCTGCTCTTTAGCCAGTGCGGCATCATTGTTGAGTTTGCCAACCACCATGTGGAGGGCATCTATCACGGTATTACCCGTGACAAATACATTACCATGTGCCTTCTCCTCAAGAAGATTCTTCTCCGAAAGCGGTGTCGGAGAGAAGTTATAGGTAGCGATACGCCCTGTAATCTGACGGTTCATCTCCTCGGGCCAAGGACTATAGATGTTATGTGTACGTAGACCAGCCTCCACGTGTCCTACGGGTATCTGTTGATAGAATGCGGCAAGGGCGGCTGCCGTCGAAGTGGTGGTGTCGCCATGCACAAGCACCACGTCGGGCTTACACTCCTTGAACACGTCACGCATACCCGTCAGCACGCGTGCCGTCACGTCATACAGGTCCTGGCCTTGCTTCATGATGTTGAGGTCGTAGTCGGGCCTCACGTCGAAGATGGTCAATACTTGGTCAAGCATTTCACGGTGCTGACCCGTCACACACACTACGGTTCTAAACTCATCCGTATGTTTTTGGAACTCCTTGACGAGAGGACACATCTTGATGGCCTCGGGACGGGTTCCGAAAACAAGCATTACTTTTTTCATAAATATATGTTTATATTTCCGTGGTTTTTGTATTACAAAACATCTTCTGCACTTACGGAAAAAGTGTTTTGATGTATTTCCTCCTAATAGTTAGTACTTTATTATGGTTGCAGAACTGTTCAATGGAGATGCCCTTCGCCATTGCCTCCGTCTGGTACTGGAAATAGAATCGTTTCATACATTTTCTCACTATGGCAAAGTTCAAGCAAGCTGACTTTGCTTATAATTTATCGAAAATGTTCGAAATCTTCGCTGTTGCACATAAATCAATGTTTAAAATTTGGCAGCAAAGTTACACCTTTCAAAATTGAGCCCTAATTTGAGTGCTTACCGCTGCAATGGTGATATACGGAGTCTCGGCACAAAGCCGAGAAACATTGAGGATATGGTTGGCAGGCAAGCTGCCAAGGGGTTTCACATTAATCGCCGCTAATCGAACATTAATCGGTCATTAATACCTCTTATAAAAATTAGAATGCAGATTTAAAATTGTATAAAAACTTGTGCTCATTCAAAACACCTTGATGAACGAAGCACCCAAAATATGCTTGCCAACAACAGAGCTTAGAGATACTCTCATTGGTTTGTGTTATCTACAAGCTATCATATCTTGTAAACATTCTTCTCTCCGAACATCTGCGTTGCTCCTTCAACCACTTCTTTAGTCACCAAGGGATAATAAACAACCAAGTTTTCTTTTGCACGAGTACAACAAACATAGAATAGCTTCTTAGTTCGTTCTACAATTGATGTACTTTTTTTATTATTATAGAATAAAGAAGCAAAGTTATATTTTGACCAATTTGACTTTAATATCACTAACACATTATTATACTCCAAGCCCTTCGTTTTGTGTTGAGTGGAAAATGGCTGATTTCCCATACGATATACATATAGATTTCTTGCCTCTTGGTATTCAACGTCCTTTATCCGTCTCCACAAATATGGATGACTATCTATGTACGACTCGAACTTGTCGTCTTTAATACATATACCCAACCAATCAGCCAGATCTATGACCTCTGAAATTGTCTCCTTTTCATACACGCTGATGATTTTGTCTATACCCTCGCGAAGCATCTTTTTCTGCGATGCTCTGCTAATCTGTTTTATACTAGTAGAGCGCATAAATTCGTTATACTCTTTATTTAGATATAACTGGATACAATGCTCGATTTTATGAAGGTGCATATTAAGAGGTGACAGCTTAGAACCCGTACCTTTGGCCGAATCTTCCTCAGATTTATCATCCAACATTTGGTCTTTATTTACATAACAAGCAATACCGTCAAATGGCATTTTCATAGCTTCGTCGTAAAGACACGCGTTGGTTTCTATGAAGTCCTGTTGCGCAGGCGTTGGCGACCATTTTTTTTCGTCACTTTTAAAGTGTGAAGAGAAAAAAGAAATAACTTCCCCTAAGGTCATAGACGTGATTTCATCATATACACCTCGAAGCTGAGCATACTTTTTTAACCGATCACAATACTCCATGATTTTGTCTGAATCATGGATTTCCATCAGGGTTTTGAATCCTGCCTCAGAGGCGATAAGATTGTGAGTTAAACGTAACTCTTTTGTATTGTTTGAATCACTGAAGTCCCAATTGAAGTCATGTACAAGTAGATCTTTCAATTGGTCTATTTTTTCCGTTTCCGAATAATAAAAAGAAACACTTCCTTCTTTTGTATGCTCATAAGGCTCTTGAAGCAAATTATCCAAACGAAGCTTGTTGGCCAATTGAATAACTGCTAGAGGACATCTTCTATTTTGTTTCTTTTGTACTTCATAAACGCAACCTTTAGGATTGGCTTCAGTAACCAAATATCCTTTGATATCGCCAACCCCATCATCATAAATAGCCTGCATAGAGTCGCCGAAGAAACCGACCACACATTTTCGACCTTCTTTAGGGAAATACTCTAGAAGGATTTTAACTATAAGAGGATTGGTGTCTTGATACTCATCTATAAAAATAAAAGGATATCTCGACTTGACAAACGTAATTATCTTTGTATACTTGGCAAACATCCGCTCTGAGAGTTTTAACACCTCATCATGGGAAATCACACCATCCTGTAACTTGGTGAACTCTTTATACTGTATTACAAAGTCGGATTTTCGTTCCTTGTAAAAGAAATCAGCAGGTACATCTCCTTCGTATCCTTTTAGTTTGATTCGAGAATCTGTTGAATTCAACAGATCAATCAGAGTATCCTTTAGCTCATCTTGGAAGTTCTTGATATTATCCCATAAAAAATCATGGATAGTTGATACGTTCAGATTGGAATGATCAACCCTTCGCTCAATTTCATGAACAGAGGCATTGGTATAAGTCATACATGCTATTTTGCTTGACGGAAACCTCGCAATAACCTCACGAATAACTTGAACCAAAGAATAGGTTTTACCGCTTCCTGCGCCACCACTAAGAAGAAAATTCTCGTTCTTCTCTATATGGTTTATGATGCTCTCTACTTCCTTATCCATAGCAGTCCCTCCTTTATGTACTGCGGAATATTCCAACCACAGAAATCTTTGTTATCTTCCTGTTTGCTATTGAAAATGATTTCTACAGCAAACGTTGCCTTACTTTCAACACCATTCTCTGCTAACTTATAAGCATCAAAACCGCTCGTCTTATTCAAAAATTTAGTTAGGTGATTTGCGTTGAGGCCAAACAGTTTAGATTTGTTATTTTGTAGGAAACTTCTATTAATAGCAAAGAAAGCATCTTCAAAAGTTCTTGCTTGATAGTCATTTTCCTCAGTCTGGAAACACACTTTTAAATTACCTTTAGAATTACGTTTCCATTTTGACTTCATTGAGTTCCAAACAAACAACTTGTCAGTATCTTGCAATGCTATCAGTTTATTTACTTTCAATTCCTTCTCGTCTTTCAGATCTTCAAAATAAGCTTTCAAGGCATTGTTGGAAGTAAGCATAGCATCTGTTCCGTCATATTTTGCTTTCATGATTTGTCCTTTACCATTAGTCTTATGACCGATATCCAAATCAGTAAATACCACTGCTTTTTCCAATCCAATGAAATTTATAAATTTGCCAAAGATATGGGAATAAGCACCTACTTCTATAATAGAAATATTTTGCTTACAAAGAGGTATTTCTTCCTTGGTTTCATCGCATGGTTCTTCCTGGTCTATCTTTTTCATCAAAACAGGAAGGAGAATTCTCTCGGTATCTCCCTCAATAAAGATAGCCTTGTCAGCAAAGAACAACTCACTTCTATTGAGCGTAAGATAGTGTTTTAAAAATGTATACCATTTTTGTTCATCATTTTCATACTCTATTTGTAGATCTTTCAAATTCTTGGCTATCACTTCGTTTCCTTGTCTTCTCATGTACTTAATATCATTAAATTCACTTTCAGAGACAATATGAGAAGAGTGAGTAGTAATCACCGATTGAATACTACGATTTTCGTCCTTCGTTCTCAAAGGAGTGCCTAGCAACTTCTTTATATTCTTGATAAAGATATATTGCATTTGAGGATGAGTGTGGGCCTCAGGTTTTTCTATAATAAGAAGATTGATATCTGACATTTTTCCATTACATCCTTCAAGGAATGTCTGACGAATGATTTCTATTTGAAATATCATAGAAATCAAGTTCATATATCCCAAGCCATTGTGATCTTCTGGTAGTTGGCTTCCCCCATGTTCATAAACAACTTTCGTATTTCCCCTTAACAGATTTTGCTCTTTCAAGGAGGATGTTACCATCAGCTTAGTTTCCTTTGCTCTCACTCCTCCCATTTCCTCTACTTTGCCCAAAACACTTTTGAACATATCTGCATAAACCTCCCCCAGCTTTACGTCAGATTCAGATATGGTTTGAACGAAGTCATCGAAAACATCATTATCTTCTGACTGCAGCTTATTAAAGAGTTCTGCTGTCTGCAAAGATAATGTCTTGTCATTTTCCTTATTTGCTACTTGACGTTTCGCATCAATATAACCAATAGAAATCAAAGCCTCTTCATGAAACTGCGGACGATTTTTCAAGTCAATATAAACAGCCTCATTAATCTGCTGAGTATTTGCATCATACGCTATTGATTTTTTACGCAGAACGAAATAATTTGAGATTCTTTTATCCAAAAGTATCTCGACTTCTTTAGAAATTGATGATTCATGATTCTTCGCATTAGCCCTTGCTCTTTCTCGAAGTCGCTTATAAGCATCATAAGGGAGGGTGTAGTCATAGCCCAATACTACATAGTAGTTGTTCTCATCCAAATCCATCATAATGAGTCCAACATTAGAAAGATCATCAGCGTCGTCATATTTTATGTAAAGACGAAGACTGACGCCATCTTCTGTGTAATCTTTCTCGTCTATTTCCGTTTCACTTGCTAACATTTCAACCATAGATTTTTTAAAATCTAGATTGAAATCGTCAATATGAATACTGCCGCCCTTTTCTCTCCAATGTAGCACCTTGTCCAAAAGATACAAAAGGGAGGTTTTACCAGAGTTGTTCTTTCCTATTACAAGTGACAAATCCTGTTCTAAATCAATAGAAAAGTTTTTTAATAATCGGAAATTCCGAACGGTTATTTTGCTTAGATACATAATGTCTTTATATTTTTTTGTTGTGTAAATTAGAAGATAGCTTCTCTAGTTCGTGGGCGTATGCTTCCTCCAATTTTTGTTCACGGGCTTCAAATTCTGCGCGATTCTCTGCGACTACTGATTGGCGAAGAGAATCCAAAAGGGTTGCGTCCCCATTGGTTGTCATAAAGGAGATCATCTTCTGCATCATGTCGTTTATTTGGTCTATCTTTTCGGATAGCTGGTTGTTCAAGGTTGAAGCCATAGCCTCCAGTTCCTCTATTCGTTTTTCGCGAGCTAGAAGTTCTTTGCGAAGCTGCTGGTTTTCGGCTGCCCAGTCATGCGATTGCACATGAATCGTTTGTGTGGGTTTGTTTTTAGGTTTCATAATGGCGAGACACAAATAGCGTCGTTAATGTCTAATTGTTTGAGATCTTACGGGGTAAGGATGGGTTGGCGGGCAAGCCCCAAAGGGTTTTTCACATTAATCGCCGTTAATCGGACATGAATCGGTCGTTAATATTTTGGGATACCGCCATTCGGACGGTAATACGACATTGTTCCCCCACCGCAGTAACGCTCTGCGCTATGCCGCCACTCGGATGGGGATATTACTTACTGACATAGGGAAAACAACTAGAACAACAAGTACAATATATAACAACGCCTTCGGCAAGGCACTTGGATGGACAGAAATCCTGCTGCAAGCGAAACAACATGAACAAGGCTTCGCAAGGACAATGTCCTAGCACTTCCCTTAAGTCCATGCCAATGCTTTTTGAACGGATTGACGCTCACGGATAACGGCCAACATTGCTTTGTTGGCACCTGCAGCATCTGCCATTTCATACATCGTGATCTTTGTATCCTCGCCAGTTTTATCTGCTTGTCGCTTTGCGCGCTTCCATGCTTTGTCCCCATGTGACTTGTCTGACAAATCAAAGGAATCCACGCCTTTGCATTTGTCAATCCACTTATCAAGCATCTTGACGTCAGCTACTGAGAGTTCGTCCATATCGCAAACAGCTTGCTTTGAAGCAAGAATAAGTTGATGGCCGTCCTGTGATAATTCGACTTTCAATGAGTCGGCGAAGTCTTTCAACTCCGGTGAAGATATCTCAGCCTTTCCTTCTACTCCACGCAACACCTTGTAAGTCAATGTCGGAACAGGGCCATGCTTCCTTGCTACAAAAGTATCATAGATGATGGGCAAGCCGTACTCTTTCAGCTGGTTTTGCTGGGCAAAGTACATGACCTTAAAGAGGTGGATGTAGTCCACTCCCTCTGGGAATGCCTTCAGGATGTAAAGCACAACTGCTTTTATCTTTACTATCTGATCTATTGTCTTCATGACGATTATTTCTTTCTTTAATTTGGCAAAAGTACGACTTTATTGCTAAACGACCAAGGGTTTCTCGGTTTTTAACGCGCGCTTATAGCATAAGGGGTGTTGGTGGCGGGCAAGCCGCCAGGGTTTTTCACATTAATCGCCGTTAATCGGACATTAATCGGTCGTTAATAATTTGGGGTACCGTCATTCGGACGGTATTACGACATTGTTCCCCACCGCAGTATCGCTCTGCGCTATGCCGCCACTCGGATAGGGAATAAAAATCATACTATAAACTCTACTTCATTTGAAAGTTTACGTACTCCTTCAGATTTAAGATTGGGCGTATTAATGCGAATGTAATAATCAAGACCTATTCGTTTGATAATTGTATTCCCATTGTCATACACATGCGCTTCTCCACCTTCGGCAAGTTGTTCACCGAATGTTTGTTCAAAATCTTTGTCAACATCATCAACCCAACAGCCTGTAGTTTTAGTCCATTGTTCTATAACTGCTGCTTGCGCCTCTGCTCGTTGACAATCTCTTTTGAAGCTGCCTTCTGGCGCAGTGAGTTGATTTGTTGGAGTTTCTGCTCCCGCGAGTATGGATGCAACAACATGGAAGCTACCTCCCGTTGCGCAGCCATGCTGTTCGCTTGGTGAGTAGCGTTTAAATAATAATTGCTTGTTGAAAAACTGTTCTGCATAATCTTCGAGTTTTATTATTCCATCTTTATCAAATCCATTGTTGATAATGGTTGATATTGATTGCCAAAAATCCTTATTGGTCATATCACTGCATTATATTGGTGACATAATATCATTTGGTGACAAAATTACTCATTTTATTTTGTATATGCAAATTTTCCGCCTAACTATTATCGTTTACAGTTGCTCATATAGGATGCAATGTGGTATGTATCATTTTACCCATGGGTGATTCTTGACATCGTGGAAGAGTCGCTTGACAAGGTTGCTGCCAATAAAGCCTGCAGCACCTGTCACAAGGACTGTAATACGACATTGTTCCCCACCGCAGTATCGCTCTGCGCTATGCCGCCACTCGGATGGGGATATTACTTACTGATAAGGGAAAACAACTAGAACAACAAGTACAATAAATAACAACGCCTTCGGCAAGGCACTGGGTGGAAAGAAATCCTGCTGCAAAGGAAACAACATGAACAAGGCTTCGGAAGGACAGTGGCTGGCAAGCCGCCACGGAGTTCACATTAATCGCCGTTAATCGGACATGAGTTGGTCGTTACTACTTTTTGTCATGGGCGGGACCTGTGACGGGCCTCCAAGGCATCGTTGATGCGGGCGCGAATGTTGTTCACGCTTCTTCCCGTGGTGATGTTGATGGCGAAAGGAAGCAGGCATTGGATGAAGCTCTCCTTGACAATGGTCTCTTCGGTGAGCTTGGGCTCTTGATCGAGCAGGGAGACGACGACCTGGGCCAGATCGGTGGCGTTGTTGCAAGCGCGAATCTTGTTGAGATGCGCCGGGATGTGGTCCTTGTCGATGTAGCGAGAAAGCTTTTCTGCCTCGGAAGAAAGAGCGTCGCTGGTAGTCTGGACGACCTGCAGTTTGTTGGCATGATCATAGACATAGAGGTTTTGTACAGCCTCGGTGGCGTTGGGCAGAATCTGGTTGTTTCCGCCGTAAATGTTGATGGTCATATCACACATAAAAGGTTGAATATTTGTTTTGGATGATGAATACTCGATAGAGGGGCTTTAGTACGCTGCTCGATGAAGTTAACTTCGAAGCCCGATGAAGTTAACTTCGTAGGCCGATGAATATAACTTCGTAGGCCGATGAATATAACTTCATTTTTTGGGGTAGTTGGGGAGGTTTTTCTCCTTATCTATATATAGGCTCCGAGAAATCCGTCTTTCACGTCCTTCGGGGGTGATTTCTGAGCAAAATCAGACCGATTATGAACGGATTGTGAATGGATTGTAAACGGATTGTAAACGGTTATGAATAGATTTGATTTCGGCTTCTCAACTTAGTACCTTTGCATCGCAGTCAGGAAACAACAACCAATTCTGTCGGGCGCAATGACTGCTTGCGTAAACATCAAGTCCCATACCGACGATGGGCAAGCGTATGATCAATTACAGTGTGTACATGATGCGTAATTCGTTGAAGCCGAATCTTCCCGAGAAGGCGTATGCCAAGGCGCAGGTGAAGGAGGTGATGTCGTTTCGCGACTTCGTAGCCCACATCGCCGAGCATGGTGGCTACAAGCGTGGACAGGTGAAGGGCGTGCTGAGCGACATGTGCTCGTGTCTCGTGGAGCAACTGTTAGAGGGCAAGAAGGTGATGCTCGATGAGCTCGGCAACTTCTGGTTGTCCATCAGCAGCGAAGGGGCGGAGAGCTGTGAGACGTTCACGTCGAAGAACATCACGGCGGTGAATATCATCTTCACGCCGGGTACGGACTTCGAGAACCTCATCGGACGCGCGGCCTTCAACCCGGTAGCGAGCCGATCGCTGCAAACTGCTGCCTTGAAGGCGGAGAAGAAGGGTGAGAACGTAATCGACATCGAGGCCGTGAAGAAGGGTCCTGGCAACGGTGGTGGCAACACGGGAAAACCTTCTAACCCTTCTGAGGGTACGGGCGAGAACACCGGTGAGCCTTCCAACCCGTCGGGTGGCGCAGGAAGCAACACGGGTGAGGACGGCAAGACGGACACGGGAATCACCAATCCGCCGAGCAGTGGCGAGGACGGTGGCACCTTGGGTGACTAATCAAGCAGTTTATGAAGTTTATTCTATTCATCTATCTTAAAACATCGCGTATGAAAGTGAACTGGAAACGTGTGGCTCTGTATGTGCTGCGAATCATTGAAATGGTAATCACCGGCGCAGCGGGTGGAGCCATCACGCAACTCTAATCTCTAACTCGTGGTCACGGCCTCTGCGCATCGGCCCTCAACTCGTTGACGGAAGATGGAGGGGTCGTGACCTCTCACTTGAATTTCTATGAGAACTATCACTTTGATCATTATTCATTGCTCGGCGGTACGGCCCAGCCAGACGTCGAGCGCGCAACAGATTGACTCTTGGCACCGCAAACGGGGCTGGAGTGGCATTGGCTACCACTATGTGGTGCGGCGGGATGGAACCGTCGAGCGGGGACGGCCCGAGGCGAAGGTGGGAGCTCACTGCCTGAACCACAACAGGCATAGCATCGGGGTGTGCTACGAGGGTGGCTTGGACGCCCAGGGCAGGCCGGCGGACACGCGGACGGAGGCGCAGAAGCGTGCGCTACTCACGTTGGTGCGGGAGCTCAAGGGGCGGTATCCACGGGCGATCGTCGTGTCGCATCATACGTTCGATCCGCGCAAGGCGTGTCCTTGCTTTTATGCGGAGCGGGAGTATAAAGACGTTTCTTGCTGATAGAGGGAAAACAACTAGAACAACAAGTACAATAAATTACAACGCTTCGCCGGGACAACACGCTACGCGTGACACAAACCTGCTGCAAGGGAAACAACAAAGAACAACTTTTTTGCGGCTGCTTTTTCAGGAAAAGCAGCCATCTTTGCTGCGCCTTCTTGCTGATCAAGTTGCTGATATAGGGAAAACAACTAGAACAACAAGTACAACTTATAACAACTCGTGGACACGCGATAACCTGCTGAAAGGGAAACAAGAAAGTACAACAAAGAGGACTGTAAGACAGTCCTTTTTTTTGCTAAGGTTACTTGGTTGTAAAACTACAACGTGGCCTTGCAGCGGTGGGCATAGACGGCGTAGGCGGTCACGACCACGAAGCAGAAGGCGGGGACGGCGTAGGAGGTATAGATGTTGGTGTGGTCGGAGACCATGCCCTGGAGCGGGGTGAGGAGGGCGCCTCCGAGGATGGACATGATCAGACCGCTGGCTCCGATCTTGGAGTCGCCGGGGTGCTCGCCTCGCATGATGCCGCCAAGGGCGATGCCGTAGATGGTGGGGAACATCAGGCTCATGAAGGAGCTGATGAGGACCAGCGAGGTGATGCAGATCCAGCCCGTGCCAGCGCTCAGGACGACCGTGAGGCTCAGCAGTGCGGACATCACACCGCCGAAGGTGAGGAGACGCGAGGGGGAGAACCAGCGCATCAGTCCCGTGTAGATGAAGCGGGAGAGGCAGTGGCCGATGATGGAGATCAGGTAGATGCTGCTGGCGGCAGCCTCCAGACGGCCCGTCTCCTGCATCACCAGGCGGATGGTGAAGCTCCACACGCCAATCTGCGCGCCGACGTAGAAGAACTGGGCGACCACGCCACGGCGGTAGAGGCGGTTGGAGAGGAGGCGGCGGAAGCTCGCACCGACGCTGTCGCTGCGGTCGTCGTCCTTGCCCGAGGGCATGCGGGCGAAGAGCATCACCACGAGGATGCCGAGCAGGACGAGGCCGAGGGCGGCGTAGGTGCCGCTGATGGAGTAGAGGCTGATGTCGTCGAGGATGAAGTACTTGCTCATCAGGATGCCGAGGATGGAGCCGACGGGATTGAAGCTCTGCGCGATATTGAGGCGGCGCGTGGCGGTGCGCGGGTCGCCCATGCTCATGACGTAGGGGTTGGCCGTCGTCTCCAGGACGCTGCAGCCGCCGGCCATCACATAGATGGCGACGAGGTAGAAGCCGTAGCTCGCGACGCGGGCGGCGGGCAGGAAGAGCATCGCGCCGGCGGCGTAGAGGAGCAGGCCGAGGATGATGCCCGACTTGAAGCTCCTGCGACGGATGAAGAGGGCCGCGGGCAGGGCGAAGCAGAAGTAGCTGCCGTAGAACGCGAACTGGATGAGGGAGGTCTGCGTGTCGCTCATGGACATGATGCGCTTGAAGGCGGCAAGCAGCGTGTCGGTCATGTTGTTGGCAAGGCCCCAAAGGAGGAACATGCTCGTGACCAGCGCGAAGGGGACGGCGTGGCGTTTGTCGATCGTTTTCATCATTTCACAATTCCTTTCTCCAAGTATTCGGCGAGGTTCATGCGCACCTTGGCGGCGGCGCCCTCGGAGGCGACCTTCGCCATGTCGTGATCGACCATGATCTTCACCAGTTCCTCGAAGGTAGTGGTGTTGGGGTTCCAGCCGAGTTTGGCGCGGGCCTTCGTGGGATCGCCCCAGAGGTTGACGACGTCGGTGGGGCGGTAGAAGTCGGGGGAGACCTCGACGAGGGTCTTGCCGACAAGATGGTCGGGGCCGCTGACGCAGATGCCCTTCTCGTGCTCGGCTTCGCCCTCCCATTGGAGTTCGATGCCGACATAGTGGAAGGCGAGCTGGGCAAACTCGCGGACGCTGTGCTGAACGCCCGTGGCGATGACGTAGTCCTCGGGCTGGCGGGCCTGGAGGATGAGCCACATACACTCGACGTAGTCCTTGGCGTAGCCCCAGTCGCGGAGGGAGTCGAGGTTGCCAAGGTAGAGTTTGTCCTGCAGGCCCTGGGCGATGCGGGCGGCGGCGAGGGTGATCTTGCGCGTGACAAAGGTCTCGCCACGGCGCTCGCTCTCGTGGTTGAAGAGGATGCCGTTGCAGCAGAACATGCCGTAGGCGTCACGGTACTCCTTGATGATCCAGAAGCCGTACTGCTTGGCGACGGCGTAGGGGCTGAAGGGGTGGAAGGGG
>ERZ835980.1060-NODE-1060-length-33173-cov-4.851470_pt1 | contig 33173 bp, 32 predicted proteins | sample MGYA00519943_ERZ835980 | MGnify/ENA primary metagenome ERZ835980 (study PRJEB31850, sample SAMEA3708791) | human gut metagenome | biome: human gut; feature: human-associated habitat; material: faeces | place: China | collected 2014 ... | reverse complement strand
TGTCTCGGCGACGCCGACCGCGTTTGCTTCGCAAATCGGTCAATTCCCCACTGGGAAAGGCTTTCTTTTGTTGTCGATTCTGCGCATCGCCAAAACTAATTTCTGAATTTAGTTTTTTCGACGCTCCGAAATCCGCCGAAACGGCGGGTTTTTTGTCTTAAACGGTATAATTTTTATACAAAATAGGAAATAGTATTGACTTGAAAGAAAAAATGTGATATCATAATAAAAACAATTGTTTTGTATATACGGAGGAAGTACCTTGAAGAAGCTTTTCTTTATCATAATATGTATGACATTACTGACAGCTCTTGTACTCACGGGTTGCGGCGAGAAAACACCCGAAACGAAAGTGACAGATGAATTCACGATAACGACGGAGCCTACGGACACAACTACGGAAACCATAACGACCGCCGAGCCGACCACGACGACAGAGACGACGGGCATGACAAGCGGAACGAGCGGAGCGACGACCGAATCCGATACATCCGAGGTGACAACAACCGAGGGCACAACCGCAGGCACATCGGATAGCGAAACGACATCGCAGACGACAAAGGAAACCACTACGGAAACGGAAACCGAGACGGAAACCGAGGAAAATACGACGACAACCACCGCCACAACCTCGACGACTGCCACAACCTCGACGGCATCTGCAACCGCGACCACGGCTACCACAAATACATAAGCCCGAGACAGCGCAGGCTACCGCATTTACTACGGCAGACTGCGCTTTTTTCACAAGAGAAAGGAGCCACACCATGAAGAAAACCATTTGCTTTGCACTCTGCATAATTATGCTCGCGCTTGCCCTCGTTTCCTGCGGGAGAGGCATGTATGCCGACCTTGAAAAAGAGCTTCCCGACTCGGCAACGCATTATTACAAGGCGAAAACTCTGCCGTCCGGCTATGAGCTGTACAGTTTTAACATGACATCCGATGAAAAAAACGGCGAATATGTCGAGCTTATATACGAGCCGAGCGGCTACAAATCATCGTATAGACCGGATAAAGGCGAGTTGTCCAGATATGACGACTGCAAGGATGGCATTTTTGTCACGACATACTTCTCATACGGCACATCGGCAAAATATACAATAGAGAGCATAAAGAGCAGTGCGCCCGAAAATTTCGTTGAATACGGCGGCAGAAAATATTATTACTATCATACATCGGCGGCAAAAACCGTATATTCAAGCACGCTGGAGGATGTCGGCTATACGATATATTATCTCGAGGGCGACGATCTCGTGAGGGTTTATGTGGCAAAAACTCTCGGCGATATTTCCGAGGCGGTGAAATATGCCGATGTTCTGCGTGTCAATACGAAATAAATGCGATAACAAAATCAAAATAATAAAACCCGAAGCGCGAGCCTCGGGTTTTGTGTTTTTATGATATTTGCGATATCAGAAAAGCCCTGATATTCTGCCGTTTTCATCGACATCTATCCGCTCTGCCGCGGGGGATTTCGGCAGTCCCGGCATGGTCATGATATCGCCTGTGAGTACCACGACAAAGCCCGCGCCCGCCGAGACGCGCACATTGCGCACTGTTACGGTAAAGCCCTCGGGTGCGCCGGGAAGTGTCGGGTCATCGGAAAAGCTGTACTGCGTTTTCGCTATGCAGACGGGGCATGAGCCGAAGCCGAGCGATTCGAGCATTTCCACCTGTTTTTTCGCATTGGGAAGCAGTGTGACACCTCTTCCGCCGTAAACGCGGCGAACCACGGCATCTATTTTTTCGGCGAGCGTCATTTCGTCGGGATAGGCAAAGCGGAAATCTGCTTTTTCCTCTTCACAGAGGCGGACTACCTCGCGCGCCAGTGCCTCGCCGCCCTTGCCTCCCTCGGCATGAACGGTGGAAAGCACGGCATTTACGCCCAGCTCGCGGCACTTATCCATGATAAATGAAATTTCCACATCCGTATCGGTAGGGAAGCGGTTTATGGCGACGACCGTGGGAAGTCCATAGACATTTTTCATATTTGAAACATGGCGCAGGAGATTCGGAATGCCTGCTTCAAGCGCATGAAGATCTTCGCGTGCAAGCTCGGTTTTCGGCAGACCGCCGTGCATTTTCAGTGCGCGCACCGTGGCGACGACTACCGCCGCATCGGGAGAAAGCCCTGCCATGCGGCACTTGATATCGAGAAATTTTTCCGCGCCGAGATCGGCACCGAAGCCCGCTTCCGTAACGGCATAATCGGCTGTTTTCATCGCCATTTTTGTGGCGAGCACGGAATTACAGCCGTGCGCTATATTGGCAAAGGGACCGCCGTGCACAAAGGCGGGCGTGCCCTCGAGCGTCTGCACGAGATTGGGCTTCAGAGCATCTCGCAGGAGCGCTGTCATCGCGCCTGCCGCATGGAGCTCGCCCGCTGTCACGGGGCGCTCGTCATATGTGTAGCCCACGATAATGCGCGAAAGACGGGCTTTCAAATCCGAGACGGATGAGGAGAGGCAGAGTACAGCCATTATCTCCGAGGCGACCGTGATATCAAAGCCGTCCTCGCGCGGGGTGCCGTTTACCCTGCCGCCGAGCCCGTCCACGATGAAACGAAGCTGGCGGTCGTTCATATCCACGCATCGCTTCCATGTTATCCTGCGCGGGTCTATGCCGAGCGAATTGCCTTGCTGAATATGATTATCGAGCATGGCGGCGAGCAGATTGTTTGCCGCGCCTATGGCATGAAAATCGCCTGTGAAATGCAGGTTTATATCCTCCATCGGGATGACCTGCGCATATCCGCCGCCTGCGGCACCGCCCTTGATGCCGAAAACGGGACCGAGCGACGGCTCACGCAGAGCAACGGCAACGCTCTTTCCTATGCGGGCAAGTCCGTCGGCAAGCCCTATCGTGGTTGTCGTTTTGCCTTCGCCTGCGGGTGTCGGTGTTATCGCCGTTACAAGGATGAGCTTGCCGCTTTTTTTCGCGCAGTCGAGATAGCGGAGGTCGATTTTTGCCTTGTAATTGCCGTATTGCTCGATAAATTCGGGCGAGATGCCCGCGCGCTCCGCTATTTTCAGTATGCGGCGCGGTGTGCAAGCCTGCGCGATTTCTATATCAGATAAAAAAGCCATGGTAAAGCCCTCCTCGGGATTTCTTGTATTTTGGTATATTATAACCGATTTTCGCCGATTTGTAAAGATGCTTTTGAAAAACATATCATGCACCGCACATGAAAAAAGGAGAAAAAACTCCGGCAAAATGTTAAAATCTCAGTTGTAATTTGTGAATTTTTGTGATATAATGATATAAAATACCGCATGATGATATCAAAAAAGCATATATGCTTTTATGCTGAACATTTTTTGCGGCTTTTTAAAGCTTCTGCCGCAAAATGGCGGAAGCAAGAACGGAGGAGAAATATGGACAAAAGATTAAACCCCTTATTTACGCCATGGAAGATAGGAAACTGCGAGATAAAAAATCGCTTTGTTCTGACGAGCATGGGCGGCACAGACCTTTTCGGTTGGATGGAGAAGAACCATTTCGACCGCGACGGCGCGCATTTCATCATGGAGGTGGCAAAGAACAACTGCGGTCTTGTCATGCCGGGATGTCAGCCGGTTTACAACCCGATGTTCGGTCAGTGGCTCTATAAGAATAAGAAGATGTACGATGATTTGGCAAAGTGGATGCCCGAGTTTCATAAGACGGGGGCAAAGCTTTTTGTCCAGTTGACGGCGGGCTTCGGGCGCTCTTTCACGATAAGCGAAATGATGGAGAAGCTCTATACAAATAAGGCTCTGCGTACCCTCAGCAAGCCCTTCATGGATCTTGATAAGATAACGGCATCGGCAAGCCCCTCGCCCAACCGCTGGTCGGACAAGGTGCCCTCCCGCGCGATGACTGTGGAGGAAATTCACGAATTTGTGGAGGCTTTTGCCAAGTGCTCAAAGATGCTCATGGACGCAGGTGTAGACGGCGTGGAGGTTCATGCCGTTCACGAGGGCTATCTGCTCGACCAGTTCACGCTCGGCTATGTAAACAAGCGTACCGATGAATACGGCGGTTCTCTCGAAAACAGATATCGCTTTGCCGTCGAGATAGTGCAGGCGATAAAGAGAGAATGCGGCAAGGATTTCCCTGTTTCACTGCGTTACAGCGTCATTTCCAAGACAAAGGGTTTCCGTTCCGGCGCGCTTCCCGGCGAGGAATATACTGAGGTAGGCAGAGATATGGAGGAATCCGAAAAAGCGGCAAAATATCTTCAGGATGCGGGCTACGATTGCCTCAACTGCGACAACGGCACCTATGACGCGTGGTACTGGGCACATCCTCCGATATATATGCCGGAAAACTGCAACCTTGCAGATGTTGAGCATATAAAGAAATTTGTAGATATTCCCGTCATATGCGCGGGCAGACTCGACCCCGAAACGGCGGCGGACTCTGTTGCCGGAGGCAGGCTTGACGGCGCGGGATTTGCGCGTCAGTTCCTTGCCGACCAGCAGTGGATAACCAAACTGATGGCGGATGAGGGCGACGATATCCGTCCCTGCATACTCTGCCACAACGGATGCTTCAATATGTGCCACTATAAAGGGGTACCGAATGATCAGGCACTTTCCGACAGCCTGCATTTAGCGCGTTGTGCCGTCAATGCCGAGACCATGCAGTGGAATAAGCATTATATAAAGAAAACAAATTCGCCGAAAACCGTGCATATCATAGGCGGCGGTATCGGCGGTATGGAGACGGCAAGAGTGCTGAAGCTCCGCGGGCATAATCCGATAATTCACGAGAAGAGCGGCGAGCTCGGAGGTGCCTTCATTGCGGCAAGCGCGGAATCATACAAGGGCAAGCTGCGCGACCTGCTTGCGTGGTACAAGCGCCGGATGGAGAAGCTCGGCATAGAGGTTCGCCTGAATGACGAGGTTAAGGATATCGCCGCCTTCGGGGGTGATCCCGTAGTAATCGCCACGGGTGCCACACCGAGACTGCTTCGCCATGTCCCCGGATATGAAAAGATGGTGGAAGCCTGCGAATATCTGCGCGGCACGAAGCCTGTCGGCGAGCGGGTGGCTGTCATTGGCGGCGGACTCACCGGTTCCGAGATAGCATATGAACTGGCGCTCGGCGGCAAGAAGCCCGTTATCATAGAGATGAAAAACGACCTCATAGCGCAGACAGGCGTCTGCCTTGCAAATTCATCTTATCTGCGCGAGTGGTTTGCGCTTCATGAGATTCCCGTTTACCTCGAGACAACGCTGAAAGAGGTAAAGGACGGTTCTGTTATCTGCACGGATAAGGCAGGCAATGATATTACAATAGAATGCGACAGCGTGATAAGCTGTGCGGGCTATATCCCCGCGCCGCTCGCGGCTAAGGGACATCTTGTCGGCGACTGCAAGAGCGTCGGTAATCTTCGCACGGTAGTATGGAACGCATACGAAGTCGCGATGAAAATATAAGAAAGGCGGGATAAGAAAATGGAATACAAAATGAAGCTTTCGGCAGAGCAGAAAGCCATACTTGAGGGGAGCAAGGGCGAGACGCTCGCCAAGGTCATGGAAACTCTCGTGCGATACGGCGAGCTTTTCGGCGCGGATGAGATGGTGGCTGTCACAAGCGAGTATAACCATCTCGTCACATCGTTCGGACTCAAGGCGCTCGCGCCCGTATATGCGCTCATGGAGAAGCTTATAGAGGCAGGCGCGGTATCAAAGCAGAAATTTTCGGCAGACCCCCGTCCGCTCGACAAAAATGTTCCGAGCAGTTTTCTGCAGAATTTTGTTTTCAATAAATTCATGTATACCAAGCAGGATTTCTATGAGGGTCAGCTTGAAAAGCTCGGGCTTATGGCTCCTGATGCTTTCACCTGCACCTGCTATATGAACGAAGTCGGCAATACGCCGAAAAAGGGAGATATCCTCTCGTGGTCGGAATCATCCGCAGTCGTATACGCGAACTCCGTGCTCGGCGCGCGCTGCAACAGAAACTCGGGTATCATCGACCTCATGGGTTCCGTGGTCGGCTATGTTCCGTCCTTCGGCTTTCTAAAGGATGAGGGCAGAAAGGCGACATGGATAGTCGAGGTGAAAACGACGAAAAAGCCCGAAGCGCAGCTTCTCGGTTCCGCCATCGGCATGAAAGTGATGGAAGAGGTCCCGTATATCAGAGGGCTTGATAAATGGCTCGGCACACTCGATGAGGATGCGAAAACATATCTCAAGGATTTCGGCGCGGCTACGGCTTCAAACGGTGCCGTAGGTCTCTACCATGTCGCGGGCATAACACCCGAGGCTGTTGAGCAGGGCGAGAGCCTGATAAAGGAAAATGCAAAGGTTTATACCATCGACGATGCGGAACTGCAGAGGGTTTATGACAGCTATCCCGTCATCTGGAAAAATAAAGAAGCAAAGCCGAAGCTCTGCTTCATGGGTTGTCCTCATATGAGCCTCAATCAGCTCATGTCATGGACGGATAAGATAGAGGCGGCGCTGAAAGCGGCGGGAAACTCCAAGGTGGTTATACCCACGGTATTTACAGCCGCGCCTGCTGTTTTGAAAGAATTTGAAAAGACGCCGTATGCCGAGCGGCTGAAAAATACGGGTGTAATCACAAGCTACATCTGTCCGCTCATGTATATGAATAATCCGCTCAGCGCAAAAATGCCTGTTATCACTTCGAGCAACAAGCTCAGAACATATACAAGCGCAAGGTATTACACAGATGACGAGATACTTGCCGAAATCACGAAAGGGGGCAAAGAATAATGAAAACATTCAAGGGAAGAGTAGTAGCCGCAGGAGAGCTGACGGCAGAGGCGCTTGTTTCGCACGGCGGACTCAATACACTCGCTTCATTTCAGAAGGCGCTCCAGTTCGGCGATAAGACCGCAACCTGCGGCGACCAGAATAACACCGACCTCTACGGCAAAAAAATGCTCGGCAAGGCGCTCTGCCTGCCTATGACCATAGGCTCGACGACGGGCGGTCTCGTGCTTTATTGTGCCTGCGCCATGGGGCGTCAACCCGCCTGCATGCTTTTCTCCGAGCCGATAGATTCGCTTGCCGCCGCGGGAGCAATCCTCTCCGATGTATGGCTCGAGGGCACTCCGCTCCCTGTAATCGACAGCCTCGGCGAAGAATTTCTCGCCTATGTGAAAGACGGAATGCAGATAAGCATCAAAAAGGACGGCACGGTTACAGTTGAGTGATGACGGAAATTTCGGAGAAACGATGAAAAAATACCCTATAGTAAAAAAATCAAGCTATCTGAAATATATAATATTATGCGGTTTTGTTCTGCTTGCGATTAGTGTCATAAATATAATACTTGCGATAAAGACTTTTCCGGAGATTTTGCCAGAGCATAGGCTGATTATTGAGCTTTTGATACTGGTCGTGGCGGGCATAGTACTGGCATGCTTAATAAAAGGAATTGCTGACAGGAAGATAACGCTTTGGCGCGTCGGTTATGATGAGGCAGGCATACATATCTTTGATTATGACGGAAGCGAAAAACGGTTTTATGCGTGGAATTCTGTCTCGGACTGCGGAATCCATGTCTGTCGCGATGACGGGCATGTTTCGCACATGGATTGTCTGGCAGACGGAATATTGCAATTTTTATACTTCGGTATTTTGGAAAAAGATTTCGGAAAATTTATATTTTTCTCTCGTGAGCCGCTCGGCGAGAGGGAAATAATGCGCTTATCGGATCTGAAAATCAAGGATGGTTTGCTTTGCATAGAGTGCGATGAAGAATCGCTTTGCGATATACGAAAGTACTGTCCGTCATTTTCGGCAAAAGAACGGTAAAATACAGGGCATTTGAAAACGAGGTGAACAAATGAAAAAAGTAATTTCCGCTTTGTGCATTATAGTTGTGCTGGCATTTCTGCTCGGCTCATGCGGCTATAATGACTACAGAAACAAAATATCAAAGGCGCTCGGAATAGATATTCCGAGCGGCGCGCCGATGAAAAGTGTGGATACGCACGGCGGCTTCAACGGCGATGGTGCTACATGGGTATCGGTCGGTTTTACTTCCGGCAAAAATCCCATAGAGCAGATAAAAAACAACTCCGACTGGAAGCAGCTCCCGCTTGATGAGGTAGCGGAGTTTTTGGCGCATGACCTGAAGATTCAACTCGATAACGGCGAGGCATCTCTCATGCCTGATGTTGAAAACGGATATTATATAGTCATAGACAGGCACAGCCAGAAGAATGAAAATGACGATATTCTCGGCAGAACATCATATAATTTCACCATGGCTATCTATGATACGGATGCCAATATCCTCTACTATTGCGAATTTGATACCTAAGAGAAAGACAGCCGCCCATCGGGCGGCTGTTTCATATTTTATATTATACTTTTTTAATTTTTAAACTGCGACGGCTTCTTCCTCGTTTATAGCGGCACTGCACGAAGCCTGTGCGCGAACGGAATATTCCGTCACATTCGGTATTGTTTCGCCGTCTATCTGAAGTGCCGTCGGGCGGTCAAATTCCACCGTGATATTGTGCCCTTGCAGGATTTCCACCATTTCCGCATGCTTTACATGCTCCCCCTTGAAAATGGAAGGAAAAACTATGAGTGTTTTCAGCTTGCTCGGGCAATGCAGGACAACCGTAGAGACAAATCTGTCCTCCGAGTTCCTCGCCTGCCCGGGTGCCACCATCATTCCGCCGCCGTAAAATCTGCCGTGCATTGTCGGCGCGAGCCATACATGGCGATATGTATGTTTTTTTCCGTCTACCGTAACAGTTGCTTTCCTCGGCTTGAAATGGAAGAGAAGTCCCTTTATGGCGATGGAGGTATAATTGATTTTTGCCGCGGATTTCTCGCGCAGCTTGTCGCCCTCCTCGCAGCAGTAGCCGTCGATTCCGTAACCGATGCCGTTGATGAAAAGATGCTCTTTCCCGTTTACGGTCACAGTCGGCAGATTTTTCAGATAAGGATTCAGCAGAACGAGCTGACCCTCGGCTCTCTCGCGTACATCTGCCATGAAATCATTTCCCGAGCCTGTCGGATAATAGAAGATGGGATGCTCCGGAATTTTCCCCTCGCATTCGTTGATGAAATGATAAAGCGTCCCGTCGCCGCCGCAGAGTATAACTCTTTCATCGGGATGTGCGGCACCTGCAAGCTCTTTTATATCGGCTTTCGTTATGTCTATGTATTTTACGCTGTCTTTTCCGATAAGTCCGGAAATCTTTTCTGCATTTGCTTTTCCTTTTTTATTGTCCGCAAGCGGGTTGTATAAAACATAAGTCATTTCTTTTCTTCCTTTTTTCGTTCGTTTATTTGGGCTTCCATTTCGTTTTTGATTCTCTCTGCAAGTACGGCGGTTCGCTGTTTTTCGGGATATATGACATCGATGATATCAAAATATACATCGGTGCGGTGCCATGGGAAATTGCGGTGGATTTTTTCTGTTCCCCATATCGTGCCGACAATGACAGGAGCTTTTGCTTTTGTCGCGGCGAGCAGACAGCCCGCACTGAAGTCCTGAAGCGCTTCGCCCGTTCCGCGGTGTCCCTCGGGATAAACGCCTACGGATACGGTATTCGATGAAATAAGCTCTGCCGCGCGGTCGACGGTTTTTATGGCGTTCATGGGGTTTTCCCTGTCTATTGCCATATAGCAGGAGCGCTTCATATATCGCCTGCCTATCGGAATTTTGAAATTTGACGGCTTTGAGATGAAAGCCATCGGCGTTTTTTCGAGCACCGCGCTTTCTATCATCGGGTCGAAGCGCGAGAGATGATTTGATACGAAAAGAAAGCGCGTGTTTTTCGGAACCTTTTCCTTTCCCGTCACATGGATTCGCACTCTCGCCGAACTGCATATGAGGCGATAACCGCAGTTAAAGAGGCGATAATAGAAGCGCGAGGGCTTATCATATTCCTTTTTCATGGAAATCGGAAGCGAGACAAGCCAGAGAAAAAGCCAGCAGGCAAGAAAATATATAAGGCAAAAAACAAGAAAAGCGAGCGGAAATATCCATATCTGCGAGAAATCGGTTATTTTCAGCGCAGAATACAGGACAGCGCTCATAGCGCCGAGAATAGCGATGATACTTATGACAATCCCACCCCTTTTTGTCTTATATATATACCCGCGAAATCAGAGGCAAACCGAAAAGGTATGCCTCTGACTCTCGGGTGCGTCTGTGGATTTATTTTATAAGTCCGCTTTCCTTGAGAAGTATTTCGATATCAGTGCCCTGAACCTTCTTCATGACAACCTTGAGAAGCTCTTTTTCCTTGAAGGAGAGCTTGATATCGGTTATCGGCTGCTTGTCTATGGCATAGTAGCAGGCGCGCAGAAGCTCGCGGACATCGTATTTACTGCCCCAGACCTCAGGCACGCCGCGGTCGATATCGAGCAGTGTATAGACTGATTCCATACCGGTGCGCATGGAATATTCCGTTGTGAAGATGGTATCGCGGGGTGTCTCGGCGAACTGACCGATGAAAGCGAAGTTTACTGCACCGTCCGGCACGACCTTCGGGCGGTCGGATTCTTTTCTCGGCTGGAAGAACGCATTTATATAAGGCATATAGCATGTTGTGGTGTTGCAGGCTTCCTTTGCGAGCGCGTCGATTTTTTCCGTGGGTACGCCGATGTGATAGAGCCACTCGCGGCATATCTCTTCGCCTGTGCAATCGCGCATAGCTTTCTTCACATAGTTGCCCTCTTTATTTGTATTGAGGGAGTACAGCCATACGAGAACCATGTTCTTATCCTGAGATTTGAACTGCGGCTGGCGGTTTATCGTCCATGAGAGATACCAGTTTTCGGTGCTGTCCTTTACGGTGACGATACCGCCTGTAGTTACCTTGCCGGCACGCGGGTCGCGCTTGCAGACATTCATGATATATTTTATTACCTCTTCGTTTGAGGTGGCAACGGTGGCGCTCATCCAGTTTGTGGCGTCGACATCGCCGCAGAATTTATCGGGATTGCCGTATTCGCCGTTCTTTGCCTGTGCGGCGATGGCTTTCCACATATCCCATGATTCGCCATAGCCGTTCTTTACGCCGGAAAGGTCGGGCGCATGGGTCTGGTCGCCGTAGCACGAGGTGTCCGTGCAGCAGCCGTTTGTGATGAATACGAGGTCGTCCTCGATGAGGTCGATTGTCTGCTCTTTGCCGTCCTTGACATAGACAATCTGCTTTGCAACCTTTTTGTTGCCCTCTGTTTCGATTATCACATTTTTGACATCCATGCCGTATTCGATACGGACGCCGTGAGACTCGAGATATTTTACGAGAGGCAGTATCATGCTCTCATACTGATTATATTTTGTGAAGCGGAGCGCGCTGAAATCGGGCAGACCGTCGATATGATGGACATAGCGGCAGAGATAGCGCTTCATTTCAAGTGCGCTGGACCAGCGCTGGAAAGCGAACATTGTCTGCCAATAGAGCCAGAAGTTAGTCTGCCAGAAGCTGTTGGGGAGCACCTCCGAAATCTTCTTGTCCTCGAGGTCTTTTTCGGGGGTGAGGAAGAGCTTGGAGAGTGCCATTGCGGATTCTTTGTCAAGCTCGAATTTTTTGTCGGTGTGGGCATCCTCGCCGCGGTTAACCGTGGCACGGCAGAGGGAATAGTTCGGGTCATGCTTATTGAGCCAGTAGTATTCGTCGAGAACGGATACTCCGGGTGTTTCTATAGAGGGCACATCGCGGAATGTATCCCACATTACCTCGAAATGGTTGTCCATTTCGCGTCCGCCGCGCATATAGAAGCCTTTTGTTATATCCTTGCGTCCGTCGCAGCTGCCTCCGGCAAGTTCCAGCTTCTCGAGAAGATGGATATGCTCGCCTTTCATCTGTCCGTCGCGCACGAGGTAGAAGGCTGCCGTTAGTCCGGCAAGTCCTGTGCCTATGATATAAGCGGATTTTTTGTCAACATCCTTCGGTTTCTCGGGATGAGCGAATGATTCATAAGTTCCTGCTGAGTAATACATGGAAAACCTCCTGAAAATTTATTTTACGACTATATTATAGCCCGTTTTCAGAGGTTTTCAATAAACAGAAAAAGCGCTGTGATAAATCATTTATCACGGTGCTTTAATCTGTAAAAACTTTTATCATTTTGTCGAATCTGATAAAAAAATCAGATTTTGAAGCGGAGAAGCGCGTCTGAGAGGGAATCTTTTATCAGTATTGCAAGCTTGTCCACAATCAACTTCGGGTCGGCTTTCATATCGTCCTTTATCCAGTCGAGCATGATGCCGATGAATACATATGAATAAACGCGCGCGATAAATTCCTTGTCCTCTTCGCGCACCGTTATGCCTGCCGACTGCTCATTGATAACGCCCATGATGAGGTTGTCTGTCAGCGGCTTCAGATATTTTTCCACCTGCTCATGGTCGATGCAGCGGTAAACATTCATGACAAAAGGCTTGTTTTCGCGCACGGCTTCAAATATGCTGAGCAGCCCCTCCTGCCATGTATCGTGTGTTTTGTTTTTCTCCAACGCCTTTCGCGCGTCCTCAAGGCATGACCACTCCACGAGGTCGTAAATATCCTTGAAATGATAATAGAATGTCATGCGATTTATGCCGCAGTCTTCGGCGATATCGCTTATCGTGATTTTGGTAAGCGGCTTTTTGAGCAGGAGATTTTTCAGAGACTGTTCGAGCGCTCTCTTCGTTATCTGTGACATTTTTTACCTCCGGTAAAGAATTTTCCGAGTTTATGTCCGAAATAATCATGCTTTATATAAAATATACCATATTCTTCGACAGTTTTCAACTGTTTAATTGTTAATTTTACTTTACATTTAAAAAAGAAAAAGGGAAACCCAAAATCGGGTTCCCCTTTGAAATTATTCAAGCTCGAATGCGCCTGTATAAAGCTGATAGTAAACGCCCTTTTCGGCGATAAGCTTTTCATGGTTGCCGCGCTCGATTATTCTGCCGTGGTCAAGAACCATGATTACATCGGAATTCATGACGGTGGAAAGCCTGTGAGCGATGACGAATACCGTTCTGCCCTCCATGAGCTTATCCATGCCGCGCTGGACTATCGCTTCCGTTCTCGTGTCTATAGAGGAGGTCGCTTCGTCCAGAATCATTACGGGCGGGTCTGCGACGGCGGCACGCGCTATGGCGATAAGCTGACGCTGACCCTGCGAAAGGTTTGCACCGTTGCCCGAAAGCTCCGTATTATAGCCCTGCGGCAGGCGGGAAATGAAATCGTCCGCGCCCGCGAGCCTTGCCGCTTCGATGCATTCTTCATCTGTGGCATCCAGTCTGCCGTAGCGGATATTGTCCATTACGCTTCCCGTGAAAAGGTTTGTCTCCTGCAAAACTATGCCGAGACTTCGGCGCAGATCGCTCTTTTTTATCTTGTTTATATTGATCCCGTCGTAGCGTATCTTGCCGTCCGCTATGTCATAGAAGCGGTTTATCAGATTTGTTATCGTTGTCTTACCCGCACCTGTGGCGCCGACAAAGGCAACCTTCTGACCGGGCTCCGCATAGACCGTGATATCATGGAGCACGGGCTTGTTTTCCTCATAGCCGAAATCGACATCATACATGCGGACATCGCCCGCGAGCGGCGTATATGTGAGCGTGCCGTCGCCATGCGGATGCTTCCATGCCCATTTGCCCGTGCGCTCGGCTGTCTCTGTTATATTGCCTTTTTCATCGTATCTGCAGTTTACAAGAGTAACATAGCCGTCGTCTGCCTCGGGCTTTTCATCCATGAGGGAGAATATGCGCTGCGCGCCTGCCATACCCATGACTATGGAGTTTATCTGCTGGGAAAGCTGGTTTACATTGCCGGTGAACTGCTTTGTCATATTGAGAAAAGGAATGATGATGGAAATTCTGAAGGCGAGCGCGGTAAAGCTGCCCTCCTTTATGAGACCGCAGAAGCTGAGGTTTGTCATGCCGAGCGTGATGAAAAGACCACCCGCAACAGCGCAGATGACATAAAGGATATTGCCTATATTCATGATGATGGGACCGAGAACATTCGCATAGGCATGCGCCTTTTTGCTGTCCTCATAGAGCTCATCGTTTATCGCGTCAAATTCTTTTTCCGCTTCGCCTTCGTGGCAGAATACCTTGATTACCTTCTGCCCATTCATCATCTCCTGGATATATCCCTCGCATTTTGCGACGGACTTCTGATTGCGGATGAAGTATTTCGCGCTTCCGCCGCCTACCTTTTTGGAGACGAATATCATTGCCACCACGCCGAGCATTACCACGAGCGTCATCGGGATACTGTACCACATCATGATGCAGAATACCGTCAGCACGATGATGCCCGACTGGAGCATCTGCGGGAACGAACGCGAAACAAGCTCGCGCAGAGTATCGATATCGTTTGTATAATAGCTCATGATATCGCCGTGCTTATGCGTATCGAAATATTTTATCGGGAGATTCTGCATCCCGTTGAACATCTCGCGGCGCATCTTGTCGAGAAAGCCCTGCGTTATCTTTGCCATGAGCTGAGTCTGGAGCGTGATAAAGATTATCGCAAATACATAGAGCACTATCAGCACGCCGACGATAGGCAGTATCTCTGCCTTTGCCGCCGCCCATCTCTCGGAGAGAAACGCTCCGTTTGCCTGCGCAAATTCGCGCAGTGAAAGCCCCGATGCCTCGGCGGCTTCTTTGATTATCGCTATGCTGTCGGCTATCTTGTCAAAAACTTTCTGCATGAAGATGGAGGGGATAGACGAAACGATGGCGGAGAGCACGATACATATGCCGGCTATCGGCACGAGCACGGGATATGCCTGCACGAGCATCCTGAAAACTCTGCCGAGCAGCTTCATATCCGGCTTGCGCTTCATCGGCTTTGCGCCGGGCATCTCGGAAATGCCGTTTTTCTTATTTTTCATCGCGCTCACCTCCTTTTGTCTGCTGGAGATATGTTTCGCGGTAGGTTTCGCTTGTTTTCATCAGCTCGTCATGCGTGCCGCGCGAAGCTATTCTGCCGTTTTCCATCACAAGGATCAGATCGGCATCTTCGACAGAGGCGATACGCTGAGCGATGATTATCTTTGTCGTTTCGGGGATGAATTTGCGGAAGCCCGCACGGATGAGAGCGTCCGTTTTTGTATCGACGGCGCTTGTCGAGTCGTCGAGAATGAGTATTTTCGGCTTTTTCAGCAGTGCGCGGGCAATGCAGAGTCTCTGCTTCTGACCGCCCGAAACATTCGTGCCGCCCTGCTCAATCTTAGTATTGTAGCCATCGGGAAATGAGCGTACGAAATCGTCTGCCTGAGCAAGTTTGCAGGCTTCGATTATCTCTTCGTCGGTGGCATTTTCATTGCCCCAGCGCAGGTTTTCGTTTATCGTGCCTGAGAAGAGCAGATTCTTCTGGAGGACGAAAGCAACGCTGTCGCGCAGTACCTCGAGGTCATAATCGCGCACATCCACGCCGCCTACTCTGACCGAACCTACCGTCGTATCATAGAGGCGCGGGATGAGTTGGACAAGCGTTGATTTGCTCGAGCCCGTGACGCCGAGTATGCCGACCGTCATGCCGGATTTTATATGCAGGTCGATATCCGAGAGGGCATATTTCTTTGCCTCGGCGGAATATTTGAAGCTGACATCGTCAAAATCAATCGAGCCGTTTGCAACTTCTTTTACAGGCAGGGAAACGGTATTTCCGTTTTCATCGGTTCTTTCTGCCGCCTCGGGATTTGTGAGCGCGGACTTTTCGTCGAGAACCTCCGTTACACGCTGCATGGACTCGTTTGATATCGTGAGTATGACATAAATCATCGAGAGCATCATGAGCTGCATGAGTATCTGGAAGCCGTATGTAAGCATGGACGACATCTGACCCACGCCGAGGTCGAGCCCCGCGGAGGTGATGACGAGTTTGGAGCCGAGTATCAATATGAAAGCCATATTGAAATATACGCATATCTGCATGAGCGGCGAGTTGAGCGCAACGATTCTTTCCGCTTTTGTGAAGTCGCGGCAGATATCTCCTGCGGCTACGCCGAATTTCTGCTTTTCGTATTCCTCTCTCGAGAAGCCTTTTACCACGCGCATGCCGCGTACATTTTCCTCGATAGACTCATTGAGTCGGTCATATTTGCGGAAAACACTGCGGAAAGCGGGCATTGCTTTCTTGGAGATAATCCATAGACCGACGAGGAGCACCGGTATGACAATGACGAAAAGGGAAGCGAGCGCGCCGCCCATGATATACGCCATGATTATGGAGAATATCATCATCAGAGGAGCGCGGATGGCTGTTCTGATTATCATCATGTATGCAAACTGCACATTTCCGACATCCGTCGTCATTCTTGTGACGAGCGATGAGGTGGAAAACTTGTCTATATTCTCAAAAGCAAATGTCTGCACCTTGTAGAAAAGGTCATGGCGCAGGTTCTTTGCAAAGCCGGACGAAGCCTTTGCGCAGGTGGCACCCGCGATGCCGCCGCAGGCGAGCGAAATCATTGCCATCACGGCGAGCAGAGCACCTGTTTTCAGGATGTCAGCCATTTCCGCGCCGTTTTCGATGCGGTTGATAAGTTTGGCTGTGATAAAAGGTATGATACATTCTATCACGGCTTCAAACATAATGAATATAAAAGTCAGTATGCTCGATGTTTTATATTCTCTTATGCTTTTTGCAAGCTTTTTTATCATAAAAACTTTTCCTTTCTCAAAAAATTGTCGGCAAAAAAGCTTTGCCGTCCATAGAACATTAAATATAATTATACTATGATTAGAGAAAATAATCAATGGATAAATTGTTAACTTTTCATATATCGACAAAAAGGAGCACATCCGACCTGCGGATGCGCTCTTTTATATTATCTGAAAATGAGTCTCTTCTTGAAAAGTCTCCATTCCGACGCGTTGTCCACATAGTAGATGGGGCAGGCTTTGCCTGTAACATCATAGTGGCGTATCACATTGTCGGCGCTTATATTATATTTGTCGCAGAGCCATGAAACGAGCTTAAGAAGCGAAAGGTAAGATTTATAGCTGAATCTGCCTGTTTTGTCGGGATGGCAGACCTCTATGCCTATGGAGCAGGCGTTCACATCCGCATTTCCTGCGTGATATGCTATCTCGTTATCGGGAATACAGCGGATTATCTCGCCTTCAAGCCCGACTATGTAATGCGCACCTGCGTAGATTTTCTCGTTTTTGGGGAGATTATTGAAGTAATTGCGGTTGTTTATCGCACTTGTGCCCGCGTTTGCGACATAGTGGATGACTATCTTCGTTATCTTCTGACGGCTGACGCCTTCATCGAGATATTTGTTTGCAGGGCGCGAATATTTGTTGATATCGAGCAGCTTGTCTGCTATCAGGCTTCTCATCTCGGAGTCGGTCGGGATACGCGATATGTAGCCGGGCTCGTATGTCGCCGTTGTTGAAGTTGTCGCGGTCGTCGTTGTCGTCGTCGTTGCTTTTGTCGTTGCGGTTGTTACCGGCGGAGGAGAGGTCAGACGAGTTGTAGTTGCTGTTGCAGTGGTCACAGTATGCGTCGTGGTTACAGTCGGTGCTGTGGCTGCAGTCGTCGGTGCGGTAACAGTCGGGGTCGTGTCCGTGGGTGCGGTCGGTGCCGTGGTCTCGGCGGGGTGATTCGCGCTTTTCTTGAATATTACTACCGCGAGCATCACCACGAGTACAAGGCAGAGTAGTTTCAAAAACTGCGCGAAAAATGTATTTTGCTTTTTTCTTTTCATTTTTCGGTTCGTCTGCAGGTCCATTTGCCAGTCCATTTCCGCCTCCGTTTTTTTTGCTCATATTATTTTATACCAAAAAGCCCGAAATGTCAATACCCGAAAATCACAGCTTCTCATATACCGCAACGGCAAAATCTGCCGTTGCGGACAGGGCAGTGAGCGCTGCCGCCCGAGCCTGCCCCTCCTTTGATGTCTTGTAATAATAAGGTGTCATCATGAAAAGCTCATGTATCTCGTTCTGATTTTTCAGCGTGAAAGTGTACGTCAGCCGCTTTTCCGAGATGAGGCGGAATCCGCCGAAGTCGGCTGTTTCCACATCGTTTTCGTATGGCGTATCGTAAATAGCCTTTTTCAGCTCGAAAAGGTGCTTTTCACGGGGATATACATGAATCATTCTTCCGCCTTTTTTCAGCACGCGTGCAAATTCATTTGCGGCACACGGCGCGAACATATTCATTATTATATCGACGCTGTCGTCCGCCACAGGCAGGGAAAATATACTTGCCGCGGCAAGCTCTATCCGGCGGCACCGCTTGGCACCGTAAATGAGAGCGTCACGCGATATGTCTATGCCGAGCGCATGAAGAAATATTCCTCTTTTTTCGGCTTCGTGCATTACAGCCGCCGTATAGTAGCATTCGCCGCAGCCGAGGTCGAGCAGCGTATCACCGTCTTTTGCACAGGCTAGCACGGCGTCGGTCGTCGCTTCGCAGAGCGGCAGATAATAGCCGAGATCGAGAAAATCTCTTCTTGCCGTTATCATGGCGGTGTCATCGCCGTGGCGCTTGTCCTTCGATTTCTGCGAGAGCAGGAGGTTCACATATCCCTTTTTCGCTATGTCGAAGCTGTGCCCGTTTTCGCAGGCGAGCGCTTTCTCGCCGCGCTCGAGAGCAGAGCCGCATACAGGGCAGCAAAAGCCTGATTTCAAGGCATATTCCTCCTTTTATACAAATGTATTAAATGCAAAATTTCTGTTTATTCAAGCGTATCTTTTTCAGATATACTTATCGAAAATGACTACCGTCCTGCCTTTGCGGCTCTCTCCGCGAAATTCGCGGAGCACAACCTTGCCTTTGCCGCGCAGGACTATTTTTGAGCCTGCCGCTATCTGTCTGTCAGCCTTTTCAGCTGCCTCGTCGTTTACGAAAACGAAACCTGCGGCGATAGCTTCCGAAGCCGCCGAACGCGAAAGGTCAAAGGCGGCGGAGACGATATTGTCAAGCCGCGGCGAAGCTACTGTATCGCGCTTTTCCTCCGTGCGTACAGCGGGCGCACGCAGTGCGCCTATCGGCAATATCTGCGTTTCCATCGGGCAGTTTCCCGCTTTGTCGAAGCTATCGGCGAGGAAAACCGCCGTCTGCGGCACGGTGATTATATCTGCGCCTTCTTGGCAGACGATGATGTCACCAACGGTTTCGCGCTTTATGCCGAGTGCCATCAGCGAGCCGAGATAATCTCTGTGAGAGAGCGCCCTCGCGGGATTTCTGTTTGCTGCGCGTACGATAACGATAGGGAAGTCCTCCTCGGAGAAGCAATCGCGCAGGCTCTCGGCATAGTCGGGCAGGATAAAGCAGATTTTTCTTTCCGCACCGTCGTACCCGCCGAAAAGCTCATATCGCGCCCGTTCCTTTTTGCAGACCGAAACGGCTGCCGCACATGAAGCGGCATCGAGAAAGGAAGTATATGCGGCGCAGTAATTTTCCGCAGATTCTCTTATTTTATCGAGAATTCTTGCGCGCAGAAGCCCGTCGTCTGTCATCAGAGTTTTACCGTTTCGCCTGCGGGAATCTTCAGCGGTTCCTTGTCGCAGGAAACCCAGAGGTCGATAGCCGTCGGGTTGCGGATGACCTTTTCGTCGGCGGAAATCTGAATCTGCGAGATTGCATTTTTATAGTCCACTACCTCTATATTTGTGGCAAACCATATGCTTTCGGAATGCTCGGCGAGCTTTTGGCAGACCGTATCGATAAGCTCCCAGTTATTGTCGTTCTGCGGGCGGAATTCATAGCTGTGACCCCAGATGTAGAGCAGAGAACCGACGCGCCACGGCGCTTTTGTTATGTTGTGAATGAGCTGATCGACATTCGGCATACACTGATTGTGATGATTTGTCGGTCGCCATGTCATGAAATTCTCGGGGAAGAGGAATGATGATGTGGGCTCTACCGCGCGGCTGTATACAAGTCCGGCGACCCTCATGGCATTGAGCGTGTCATCGCTCCATGTGCCGAAGGGAAAAGCAAGACCGCGGACAATCTGACCGCTTGCCTTTTCGAGTGTGAGACGGCAGTTCATCAGCTCGTCATACTGCGCCTTCGGTGTGAGAAATTCGAGATGCGGGTGCGTCACAGTATGGCAGGCTATTTCATGTCCCGCGTAGACTGTGGGCACATCCTTTGCCTGAAGCCAGTTGTTCGGGTTGTCAAATGAGCCTGAAATAAGGTTGAATGTGCCTTTTATGCCGTATTTATTGAATATCTCGATAAGCTTAAGGTCGGTATCGGGACCGTCGTCATAGCTCATTGTAACGATATGCTGTTTTCCGTCTTTGAATCTGTCTGTTCTTATCATTTTGATTACCTCTCTTTTTAAAAAAGAAATTAAATTCGCAATTATGATAAGTATATCACAAAAAGAACGAAAATGCAATGCTTATTTGGAAGTTTTAAAGTTGTTAATTATTTTTGAATAGGCTTGACATTGCGCCGCAAAAGGGGTAAAATAACAGGCGAAATATAAATTCAGGGAGGAAATGCTATTATGGCTATTTCGGGAAAAAGAATGTATTCCATGCTGGAAAAGCTTGGATTTGTAAGACTTTCCACCTTTGACGGCGAGAAAAAAGGCGCTGAGATTATCTCGGATGAGATAAAAGCGATAACGGGAAACGAACCGAAAATCGAAAAATTCATGGCGCCGAGATATGAGATAAAAAAGGTGAAATTTGAGATAACGGAGCCTTTCTGCAAAGAAATCGAAGCGACAGGCTACGGCTTCTCGGGCAATGCCGCCAAGGACGGGCTTGAAGCCGATTTTAAATATATCGAGGGTTTTGACGATATCGACCTCGCAGATGTAAAGGGCAAGATAGTCCTTATCGCGGGCGGCGTCGGTTATTCTTCATATGAAAAGCTCGTGAAAGCGGGTGTCGTCGGTTTTGTCTGCACATGCGGCACATTCCTTGATAAGGATGAGGAAACCGATATGGACGAGCGTATGCTCCGCGCAAAGCATCTCGAAGCAGGGCAGATTCCGGGCGTATGCATCAAGATAAAGGACGCGCTCGAGCTTGTTCCCATGCATCCGACAAAGGCAAAAATCACTCTTGAGCAGGAAGAAGGCGAGGCGGAATCGCAGAATATAGTTTATGATGTTGTCGGAGAGAAATATCCCGAGGAGGTCGTGGTCTATACGGCGCACTATGATTCCGTGGTGTTCTCCGAGGGTTATTTTGATAATTCGTCGGGCAGCGCGATGCTTCTAGAGCTTCTCCGCCACTATACGGAGAACGCGCCGAAGCGTACGGTTCGCTTCATCTGGTGTGGCTCGGAGGAGCGCGGACTTCTCGGAAGCAAGGCATATATCGCCGCTCACGAAGCCGAGCTTGAAAAAATCCGTCTCTGCATAAATATAGATATGGCAGGTCCTATCCTCGGCAGAGATGCCGCCGTCGTCACGGGCGAAGAGAGCCTCTGCCATGCGATAACTTACCTCTATAAGGAACTCGGTTATCCCATGAGCGTAAATCAGGATATCTATTCTTCGGATTCCATTCCTTTTGCCGATAAGGGCATCCCTGGCGTAAACTTTATGCGTCGCGCCGCCGCAGGCTCCTCGCAGATACATTGCCGCCACGATGTGATATCTATTCTTTCCGGCGAGAGCCTTGAGCGCACGGCAAACTTTGTCGCCACATTCTCGGATAAGGTTGTGAACGCCGCTTTCTTCCCGATAGACAAAAAGGTGCCTGACAACATCGTTGAGAAAGTCGACAAATACCTGATGAAAAAGAAATAATACAAAAGTATAATATGCGAAAAAGCCTCTTCCCGCCAAGGGAAAAGGCTTTTTCACAAAAAGGAAGATAAAATGCTGGAGCTACTTGATAAGAAAGATTTTGACAAGGTCTATGCCATAATGGAGGCGAGCTTTCCCGAGACGGAATTTCGCCCGAGAGAGGAGCAGTATGCGCTCTTTGCTGACCCTGCATATCGCATTTTTACCTGCCGCAGGGAGGAAAAAATCGCGGGATTTTTTGCCGTATGGGATTTTCCCGAGGTGCTTTACATAGAGCATTTTGCCGTGGACGGGAGACTTCGCGGAAGCGGTCTCGGCGCAGCTATGCTCGGCGAGCTGAAAGCAATTTCGGAGAAGCCGATATGCTTTGAGGTGGAACCGCCCGAGACAGAAATCGCGCGGCGGCGCATCGGCTTCTATGAGAGAAACGGATTTTTTCTCAATCCGTATCCGTATATGCAGCCGCCTATCTCGGCAGGTCGCGATGCTATACCTCTGCTTATAATGACCGGCGACGGCTGCATCGACAAGGCGACATTTGAGAAAATAAAGCAGCTGCTGTACACGAGAGTATATAAATATACAGGCGTATAATATAACTATACAATTGTATAAAATAACCGAAAAGGAAGCCACCGGCTTCCTTTTCGGTTATTTTATCATTAAAATTCAAATTTTGCGCCGTCGTATGAGAGGAGAAGACCGTTTGCGTCGGCTACCGGCTTCATATCGTCGTAGCAGGCGTTTGTTCCGTTGTGAGAAAAGTGGTTTATGCAGAAAAGCGTGCTTTCGGTTGCTGCACCTATCTCAAAGAGGCGCTTTCTTACCTCAAGATTTCGGTCTATAAACATATGCCCGTGATAGCGGACGGCCTTGCAGCCCTCTGTGCAGTCGAGCGAAACATACGAGAGCTTCACGCCGCTTTTCTCGAGATAATCCCATGTTTCATCCGGGAAGATGTCCGTATCGTGCGCATAGAGCAGGGCTTTGCCGTCTTTCTCGATGAGGTAGATATAGGGATGCTCTGTGCCGTGATATGCACGCAGTGCAGTTACGGTATAGCCCTCGATTTCGGTTGGCTTATACGCTTGTATAAAACTGTAATTTACCGCATTACAGCCGGATTTCGGGACATTCAGGAAGAATGCGCCCGCGTGCTCGGCGTAGTCCTTGTAGACATCTTCGGAGCCGTAGATTGTGAGTGCGGGAGCACCGTCGATATGGGCAAAGCCCGCGCGGCGGTTTGTCATTTCCGAGAGATAGCAGTGATCCTCGTGAACATGGGTTATCAGCAGGGTGGAGATATCGGAAAAATCGATTCCGTGGCGAAGCTCGTGCATATATGAGTCGGCAGGGAAGTCGATGAGAATTTTCCCGTCTATCAGCGCCTGCGAGCGCGTGCGGATATTTTTCCCGCCGAGCGCTCTTGCGCGATTGCAGTTGTCGCATTTGCAGAAGATGGCAGGGATTCCCTCTGCCGCGGCTGTGCCGAGATATTTGATTTTCATGGTTTTTCTCCTTTATATTATATCTGAAATGAAATGCTTTACCTCTCTGCGCGAGCGCAGGGTGATTATGTCGGCGGTTTTGCAAGCCGAGAGCCGTTCTTTGATTTTCGGCAGGTTTTTCTTTTTGAAATTCCATATGTACGAGAGAAACTCTCTGTCTATCTTCTCGGGGCAGCCCTCCGCCATATCGGGACGCGTTTTTCTGCGGTAGCGGAGCACGCGGCGCATCGCACCGAAAAGGCAGGCGAGGCGCGGGAAATCGAGGAAAATCACCGTATCGCATTTTGCAAGGCGCATCGGCAGAGTGCGGGAATAGTTTCCGTCTATTATCCACCGCGGCTTTTCCAGTTCCGCCGCGAGCCGCGCATCGAAATCCTCTCTGTCGGACTCTATCCAGCCCGCCTGCCACCAGAGCTTATCGAGATGGACGAGCGGAAGTCCCGTTTTTACCGAAAGCTCAAAGGCAAGCGTCGATTTGCCGGCACCGGGCGAGCCGATGATAAGAACCTTTTCCATAGTGCACATCCTGCTTTTTTACCCATATGATATCATAAAAAATCCATTCCGTCAATGCTTTTTACAATAAAAAAGGACGGTATTTTTCTGCCGCCGCGAGGATAATATACATCTGTATAAAAGTACAGGCACGGCGGGGAAACCCTTGCTGCGCCTGTACTTTTATCAAAAATAAAAACTTAAGGAGAAACTTTGCTTATCATATTGCCTTCGGCTCTTCGCCTGCGGGGACAGGGCAGGTATAGCCCTTTGCCGTGGCTTTTTCAAATTCGGCTTTCGCCGATGCGAGCGTTTCGGGTGAGGATAAAAGGTCTATTGCCGTCGCGGCGAGCACCTTGCCCGCGCAGAGAACTGCCTTGTGACCTATTTCCGTTTTACCGCAGGAGACTATCTGCCATGAGTGCCCGGGAGTGGCATTCGGATATGATGCGACATGTATCTGCACCGTCGGTGTCTGCCAGCTTACATCGCCGACATCCGTCGAGCCTGGAGAGAACGCCGCATCTCCGCCGTAATAAGGGCAGAGGAAGGAATTCATGCTGTGACCTGCGGATTTCTGCATTGCTTCCACAGCTTCCTTTATCGCCTTATCGTATTCCGCGCCGGTGCCGCAGGCTTCCGAAGAAAGCCCTGCCGCGAGCTTATCCGCATAGTCAAGCTCGGCTTGCGTATACTTTGGCGTGCCTGTCTCTGCGAAATTATCGTATGCCAGCTTTTCGAGCGTGTGATTTGATATCGTATCCGCCGTGCCGTCGATGAAAACCTTTTCAAAGGCGGTCTCCGTCATCAGTGCCGCGCCCTCGGCTATCTTGTCCACGCGCTTTGCGAGAGCGACAGCCTCGTTCACATGGGGCGAACGCACCATATAGAGCACCGCGGCATGTGGCTGAACTACATTTGGTGAAAGCCCGCCGCCGTCGGTTATCGCGTAGTGAATGCGCGCGTTGTCCTTCATATGCTCACGCAGAAACTGAACGCCGACATTCATCAGCTCCACCGCGTCGAGCGCACTTCTGCCTTCTGCCGGATTGCCTGCCGCGTGCGCCGCCTTGCCCTTGAACTTATAGAGCACTTGAATGCAGGCATTGCAACCGCCTGTTACAACCTCATTACAGTCGCTTGGGTGCCATGTCAGCGCCGCATCGAGAGAACGCCATATATTTTCTCTTGCCATGAATGCCTTGGATGCGCCGCCCTCTTCACCGGGACAGCCGAAAAATATGACTGTGCCGTCCTTTCCGGTTTTTTTAAGCCAGCATTTTACGGCATAAGCCGCGGCGAGCGAACCCGCACCGAGCATATTATGCCCGCAGCCGTGACCGCAACCGTCGGTTACAAGTTCCTTTTGCTCGCAGAGACCGCCGACCTGCGAAAGACCGGAGAGTGCGTCAAATTCCGCGAGTATTCCGATGACGGGCTTGCCGCTTCCGTATGTGCCGGTGAAGGCGGTTTTTATGCCGCAGATGTTTTCTTCCGTTTCAAAACCGAGCTTTTTGAGCATATCTGCATAGAGCGCGGCTGATTTGTATTCCTTGAGCGAAAGCTCCGCATATTCCCATATTTTATCGCTTACTTCGGTAAAAAGAGAAGCATTTTCGTCTATTTTTCCGAGTGCATATTCTTTGATTTTTTCCATCTTTACAGCACCTTACTGAGAAATTCCTTTGTTCTGGGGTTCCGGGGATTGCCGAAAATTTCGTTGGGTGAGCCCTGCTCCGCGATGATACCGTCATCCATGAAGATGACTCTGTCTGATATCTCGCGTGCAAATCCCATTTCGTGCGTTACGATAACGCTTGTCATGCCGCTCTTCACGAGGTCCTTGATAACATCGAGAACCTCTCCTACCATTTCGGGGTCGAGCGCGGAGGTCGGCTCGTCGAAGAGCATTACATCAGGCTCCATCGCGAGCGCGCGGATGATGGCGATACGCTGTTTCTGACCGCCCGAGAGGGTTGAGGGATAGACATCTGCCTTATCCTGAAGCCCGATTCTCGCGAGCAGTTCCATCGCTTTTGCCTCTGCCTTTGCGCGAACCTCTGCGGGCGCATCGGGAAGCGGAAGCGGCGCTTTCTTTTCTTTTGTGAAAATATTGGAGAGTGCGATTATTCTGTTTTTGCGTTTTGTTTTTTTGTAGTTGGATATGCCGATTTTTACAGGGGCAAACATGATGTTTTCCTTGACGGATTTATTGCCGAAAAGATTGAACTGCTGGAAAACCATGCCCATTTTTCTGCGGGCGAGGTTGATATCTATGCTGTTTTCGGCGAATGTCTTTTTCATCAGGCGACGGTAAGCCTTGCCCTCGGCATTATGCTTTTCCCGAAGGAGATCCTCTTTCTTTATCTTAACTATTGCATCGGCGTCGCTCATGCCGGCGGCTATGAGCTTGGCATATGTTTTGGAGGCGCGGATGATATCAAAATGCAGATAGGGGTCAACGGGAGTGAGCAGCTTGCCCTCCATCCATACTTCTCCGAAAGTCGGATGCTCGAGCAGGTTCATGCAACGCAGAAGCGTGCTTTTTCCCGAGCCGGAGGGACCTATGATTGATATCGCTTCGCCCTGATTTATCTCTGTGGAAATGCCCTTGAGCACATGGAGCGAATCAAAATCCTTGAAAACATTTTTTATCTCAAGCATGGGATTTCATCCTCCTTTCGAAGACTTTGAGTATTTTGGAAAGAATGAATGTCAGCACGAAGTAAATCACGCCGACTATCATCAGGGTAGGCAGAGAATTGTGCGTAACGCCGACGATATTCTTATATACCGTCATCAGCTCGCCGACAAAGAATGTGGAGGCAAGCGAGGTTTCCTTGATTACCGTGATAAATTCATTGCCGAGCGCGGGGAGGATATTTTTTATCGCCTGCGGGAGGACGATGCATTTCATCGTCACGCCCTGCGTAAGACCGAGACTGCGGGAGGCTTCTGTCTGACCCTTGTCCACGGATTCTATGCCCGAGCGGATTATCTCGGAAACATAAGCCGCGCTGTTGATAACGAGAGCTATCGCGACGCAGGTGAAAGCCATGAGTTGCGCGTCTACCTGATTGAGCGAGGGAAAGAACATCGGCACGATGAAGTAGCCTATGTAAAGCTGAAGCAGGGTAGGCGTTCCGCGGACTATCTCGACAAAAGCCGTGATGATGCCGCGAAGCGCCCTGAAGCGCGACATTTTTCCGATGGAGAGAAGCGAGCCTATGAGCGTACCGCCGACGACGGTTATTATCGAGAGAACCAGCGTATAGCCGATGCCTTTTACGAGAAAGACATACCAGTATTTCGCGAATATGGTTCCCATATCCTTTATAATATCAAGAAAATTCAAAAGTTTTCCTCCTTAAATTTACCCTTAAAGCCGCCCCAACCTACGGTTGAGGCGGCTGTTATTTTAAATTTTTGTTATTCGGTTATCTTGTTTCCGTTGTCGTCATAACCGAGCTCGTCCTTTGTCTTGATGCCTGAATAGATCTGGCAGGCTTCGTACCAGCCGTCATATAAGCCGGCATCCATTGCCTTTGCGAGAGCGGCATTTACCTTTTCCCAAAGCTCGCTGTTGTTCTTGCTTACAAGAATGACATTGTTCTTGTATTTCTCTTCGATTTCAAATTCAAAGCCGGAGAAATCAATCGAGTCCTTGTTATCTGCGATGAACGCGTCACCGTTGCCCTTTGCAACTGCGAGAGCATCGATATTACCTGTCTTGAGTGCCGTAACAAGATCATTGAGGTTGTCCATCTTGACTATCTGAGCGCCTGCGGGAACGAGCTGTTCCGTTACGAGAAGCTCCTGAAGAGAGCCGCCCTGAGCGCCTACCTTGAGTCCGCTGAAATCCGATGTTTTTGTGAGCTTGCCTGCGTTAGCTTTTTTTGTGATTACAAACTGCTTTGTTTCGTTTTCACCTGCTTTGTACCAATCGGTGATAAGGAATGTTTCGGCACGCTCTGCTGTCCATGAGAAGCCCGAGATGGCGAGGTCTGCACTGCCTGTCTTGACTGCTGCCATGCATGCGTCAAAGCTCATCGGCTTGATAACGAGCTTCATGCCGAGCTCTTTTGCGATGTAGTTTGCAAGAAGAATATCGAAGCCTACATACTGGTCCTGACCGCTCTTTGCGATGTCCACAAACTCCATGGGAGCGAAGTCGGGAGATGTTGCAACTGTGAGTGTGGGGAGACTGCTGTCTGTCTGCTTGTACTGATTAAGATATTTGGTGTATGCCGCATCGAGCGACTCCTCTGTCTTACCGCATGCGGTCATAGCGAGGCAGCCGAAAATAAAAGCGACTGCAAAAAGAATGGCGAAAAGTTTTTTCATTGTGTTGTTCCTCCGTAAATTTGGGTTGGTTTTGTTTACGGGCTTATCATACACCTTTTCTATCGATTTGTCAACCGCTTTTTGAATATTTATTTAAAAAATCTTGAAAAATACGCATATTTTCTTGAAAATTGCATATTTTATCGCATAAATCTTGATTTTATGCAAAAAAGTCCGCGATTTTGCATACCGTACCCGCTCCGAGAATGAGAATAATATCATTTTCGCCTGCGAGAGCGCGGAGCATCTCGGCGCATTTTGTATAATTTTCCGCATAATATCCGTTCTTTATGCATTTTGCCATAGCCTGCGAGGAGATGCCGAGAGTGTCGGTTTCGCGCGCCGCATATACGTCGAGCATCACGGTGGCGTCGGCTTCCGACAGCGCGGCTATGAAATCGTCATAGAGCGCGTATGTCCGCGAATATGTATGCGGTTCAAAAGCGCATATCACTCTGCCGGAGCAGATTCCGCGCGCGCAGGCGATGGTTGCCGCTATCTCGGCGGGGTGATGCGCGTAGTCTATGTATATATCCGCGCCGCCGATGCTTCCTTTATATTCAAAGCGACGGGAAATGCCGGAGAATGACGAAACGCCCGCGGATATTTCTTCGTATGTCAGAGAGTGCATATCGCCTGAGGCACAGGCGGCGAGCGCATTATAAATATTATGCGCACCCGGGACAGAGAGGGAAATATCGGCTATCTTCCGCGCTCCGCGCATGACGGAAAAGGAAGCTTTTCCTTTATTATATGCGATGTTATCGGCGCGATAGTCGAGATTCTCTCCCGTTATGCCGAATGTGACGCGATGAGTGCAGGCGGCTGTCGCCGCGAGGGTATTTTCATCGTCGCCGTTCACGAGAGCAGCGCCGCTGCCATTTACTGCGATATCGGCGTATTTTGCAAAGGAAGCTTTTATCTGCTCAATGCCCGAAAAATAGTCGGTATGGTCAAGTCCGATATTGAGTATCACGGCGAGCGTAGGGAAAAAGTGCAGGAAAGAATCCATATATTCGCACGCCTCGAAAATGAAAAAGTCCTTGCCGCCTAATCTGTAGGCGCCGTTCATATCGCTCATCTCCGCGCCGGAAACGACGGTCGGATTTTTTCCTGCCGAGAGAAAAAGATGCGAAATCATGCCCGTGGCACTCGATTTGCCGTGCATGCCGGCAACGCCGATTCTCGTACGGTAGTTTTTCATGATATCGCCGAGGAGCGTCGCCCTGTATATAATAGGAAGATTTTTGCGCTTTGCCATTGAAAGCTCGGGATTGTCGGCATGTATGGCACCTGTATATACCACGGCATCATAGCCCTCGATATTCTTTTCATCATGCCGCGGGAAAACGGGAATATCTGCGGCTTTCAGTTTATCTGTGAGCGCACTTTCGGCTCTGTCCGAGCCTGCGACATCGTAACCTGCCTCCTTGCAGATAAAGGCAAGAGAGGACATACTTATCCCGCCTATCCCTATGAAGAATATTTTTTTTGCATTGCCGAGGCAATCTATCTTATGCAAGCTCATGGGAAAATCTCCTCAGAAATCGCCCGAAAGCGATGTTTTTTTCGGATTTGTTAAAATATTTATTACTTCTAATTTGTATAATGTTCACATTTGCGCTGTATAATAGAGCCATAGACAAAAAGTTCCAACTTGGAGGTTTAAAAAATGATCATCACAGATGTAAAAATCAGAAAAACTTTTGAAGAAGGCCCTATGAAGGCTATAGTATCCGTTACATTCGATAACGAGCTTGCGCTTCATGATATCAAAGTCATAAATGCTCGTGAAAAGCTCTTCGTTGTTATGCCCAGCAGAAAGAATCCCGACGGTACCTTCAGAGATATCGTTCATCCCATCAATGCCACGGCAAGACAGAACCTCGAATCAGCCGTTATCGCCGCTTATAATGAGTACCTCGCTACAGAGGCTCTCGAAAAATCCGAGGCAGGCTCAGCCGCAGATACCCTTGCATACTGATATATACCGGATAATCGCTCCGAAGGCGCAAGCCTTCGGAGCATTTTGTTTATCAGTATCCGAATTTTCCGCTGAGACTGTCATCGTTTTCTATCCAGTCCGATACGCGATATACCGTGAAGTCTGTCGGCGTATTACGGACGATGACGGTTTCGATACCCGCATTTATCACCTGACGCTTGCACATCATGCATGAGCAGGTATCGGGAACAAGCTCACCCGTTTTCGCGTCCTCGCAAGCCATATAGAGCGTGGCACCGAGCATCTGATCGCGCGCGGCGGAAATGATGGCGTTTGCCTCCGCATGGACACTGCGACACATTTCATAGCGTTCGCCGCGGGGAATATTCATCGCGTCGCGCATGCAGTAATTGAGGTCGTTGCAGTTTTTGCGTCCTCTCGGCGCGCCGTTGTAGCCTGTCGAGATAATGACATCGTTTTTCACTATTATCGCGCCGTAACGCTTACGCAGGCAGGTGCTTCTCTTTGACACTGTCTGCGCAATATCGAGATAATAATTTTCCTTGCTTGTTCTTTCCATCATTTTTCATCTCCTTTGTTTTTTATACTTTCAAATATGTTCCACGGGAAGATTTCCGGCGGGCTCGCACGGAAAATATGCTCGCTTTCCGAAACGGGAAAATCCGCCTCGTATGACCAGAGCGCGAGAGGTGCTTTTGCTTTGCTTCCGTATTTTCCGTCGCCGACTATCGGGAAGCCCATATTCGCGAGCTGTGCACGAATCTGATGCGTCCGCCCTGTGAAAAGACGCACATCAAGAAGGGAATATTCTGTGCCGCCGGAAAATACTGTCTCTTTTTGAGTATATTCCAGAACTGCTTTTTTTGCGCCTTTTACCGAACTTTCGACAATTGCGCTTTTTCCCGAATATTTATCGAAAATGAGAAAATCCTCAAGCCTTGCCGCACTTTTTTCAGGCTTTCCCGCAACTACGGCAAAGTATCGCTTGATAAAGCATCCGTCGGCGGCGATTTTCGCAAACTTTGCCGCGGCGGCGGAATTTTTTGCATACAGCATGACGCCGCCTGTCACCTTGTCAAGCCTGTGAACGGGAAAAATGTCGCTTCCTGTCTGCTTCTTCAGCAGTGCAGTCATGTCTTCGCCGCCGCTGTTGTCGCTCTGAGAAGAAATGCCCGCAGGCTTGACGGCGACGATGAAATTTTTATTTTGAAAAAGAATATCAATCATGATCAGAGCGAGAGCAAGTATTCCGCTATCGCATGGGCGAGCAGGGCGTGTCCCGCATCGTTGAAATGAAGCCCGTCGGGCATATATTTTTCGCGCGTAGCGGCGTTGCTCGGATCGAGCGCGAGTTTTTCCGCCATGCGGCAGACCGGAACGCCGAAGCGCGCGCCGCTTTCCTCTATGATTTTCACATAGCCGGAGAGGGGAAGCGCATCCGGCTTTTTCATCGGGCGCGATGAGGGAATGTCATCTGTGTGCCTGTCGATAAAGCAGTGTGCGGGAGTGAAAAACACTATCTGTGCCTTCGGGAATGTATTTATCAGGAAATTCATGAGAAAATTCACGCCGCCGCAGAATGTAGCGGGAGTTTTATCCGCCTGAGTGCCTATCGGCGCGTCGCCGTGGATATAGTCGTTCACGCCGCCGAAAACGACGATGATATCGGATTCGGGCGCGATATCGTAAACTCTGCCGCAGAAGCAGAGGTCATGGCGCGGCTTCTCGGAAGGCACGCTCTGGTGCGCTATCCGCGTTCCGCCGACGCCGTAATTATGTACCGTAGTTCCGTATTCTCTTGCTATAACATTGTCAAAGCGGCAGTTTGCCCTGTCCTCTACCATATATCCCTCGGTTATGCTGTCGCCAAGAAAGCTGATTACTTTATTTTTTATTTCCATTTAACTACCTTCTGTAAAAGAATATTATTATATATAATACCATATAAAGCCCCGCAAGTCAATAAAAAGTACTTTTTATCATGCTTTTTCTCAAAAAACTCTTGACAAGTAAACGCGCGTTTACTATAATTGATATGCGGAGGTGCAGGGGAGCGCATTTCCGACAGAAATAAACATAAGGAGAAAGAAAATGAAATATATACTCAGCGAAAAATATTCGTCGCCCGAGCTTATGGCGAAAATAATGGGACCGAACCCGATAAAGCTGGAGGAGGAGCTTCTGCTCGACTGCAAAATTCCGCGCGGAGCAACCGTCTGCGACCTCGGAAGCGGACACGGACTGACCTCGGTTTTCATGGTTAAGGAATACGGCTTTCGCGTTTATGCCGCCGACCTATGGAGCGACCCTGCGGAGAATGCGGAGTTTTTCCGCAGTCAGGGACTTTCGGAAAGCGAGATAATCCCCGTCAAGGCAGATGCGACGGATATGCCGTTTGAAAAGGAGTTTTTCGATGCTCTTGTATGCACGGATTCATATAATTATTTCGGGCGCGATAAGAGCTTTCTCGATTGTAAGCTACTGCCTTATATAAAAAGCGGCGGCTACATCTATCTTGCCATCACGGGCATGAAAAAGGATATCCACGACAATATCCCGAGCGAGCTTCTGCTCTCATGGACTCCGGAACAGCTTGATTATATCCACGATGCGGCATACTGGAGTGATATCTTTTCGGCTTGCCGCGGTGCGCGTCTGCTTGAGCTTTCGGAGATGGAATCAAATGAGGAGGTCTGGGCGGACTGGCTCGCGCAGGAAAATGAATATGCCGTCGGCGACAGAAAGACGATGGAAGCCGGCGGAGGGAAGTATCTGAACTTTATAAAGGCGGTTTTAAGAAAAGAATAATTTTGGGAATGCTAAAAAAGTGCAGACCGAAAAAGTGAAATGGTAAATGTTTTTATCGGATAAAGACATTTATGAAAGCTTAAATTTTTCGGTAACATCTATTTAAATGTAGGCATGCAATCCGCAAGCGGATTTCCTGCGTTTTATTATATTCACTTTTTCTCTCGCCGAAATCCGTCTCTGCCGTACGGATGTACGGCGACGAAACGGATATTCGACGATTCTGCGCATTTTTATCTATCCCCAAATTGTGGATGCTAAAAAAGTGCAGGGCGGAAAAGTATTTTTTACTGTAAAAACAGATAAAAGCATTTTTGGTATAGCCTTCTCCTGCGGGAGAAGGGGGACCGCGATAGCGGTGGATGA
>ERZ835980.1039-NODE-1039-length-33526-cov-4.580174_pt1 | contig 33526 bp, 31 predicted proteins | sample MGYA00519943_ERZ835980 | MGnify/ENA primary metagenome ERZ835980 (study PRJEB31850, sample SAMEA3708791) | human gut metagenome | biome: human gut; feature: human-associated habitat; material: faeces | place: China | collected 2014 ... | reverse complement strand
CCGACGATCTCGGCCCGGCCGATGCTGAGGCTGACGTCATTGAGGCCCGCGTGCTTGGACTCCTTATGATAATCGATGTTCTGCAGGGAGATGACCGCTCCGGCCTCCACGTCCTTCTTTTCGTACTGCGACTGCTGCAGCTCGCGGCCGATCATCATGTTGGCCAGCTCCTGCCCGGTGACGCCGTGCGCGTCCACTGTCGTGACGACCTCGCCCGCGCGCAGGATGGTGATGCGGTCGGAGATGTGCAGCACCTCACGCATCTTGTGGCTGATAAAGATGATGGATTTTCCTTCGCTGACGAGCTTTTTCATGATGGCGAACAGACCCTCGACCTCGATGTCCGTCAGCGCCGCGGACGGCTCGTCCAAAATCAGCAGCTCCGCGCCGTGGTAGAGCGCCTTCAGGATCTCCACGCGCTGCTGCGCGCCGACGGAGATCTCCGTGATCAGCTTGTCCAGCTCCACGTCCAGCCCGTATTTTTCCGACAGCGCGAGCACCTTTTTGCGCGCCTCGCCCTTTTGCAGGAAGCCATGCTTCGTCGGCTCGACGCCCATGATGATATTGTCCAGCACCGTGAAGCACTCGACCAGCTTGAAGTGCTGGTGCACCATGCCGATGCCGAGGCTGTTGGCGTCGTTCGGGTTTTTGATGGAGACGACCTTGCCGTCCTTGCGAATCTCGCCCTCCTCGGCCTGATACAGGCCGAACAGGACGGACATGAGCGTGGACTTGCCGGCGCCATTTTCGCCGAGCAGCGCATGGATCTCCCCCTTGCGCAGCTGGAGCGTGATGTCGTCATTGGCCACGATGCCCGGGAAGCGCTTCGTGATGTGCAGCATTTCAATGGCATAGGGTGTGTCCAAAGGGAATGCCCTCCTTCCGTATGCATAGAGCCCGCGCGCACAAAAGCGGGTACGGAATCTATTTGCTCTCAGTATACTATAGTGTCATGGTGAAAGCAAAGGAATTTTCGGATTTTCCGTGCGCTGCGGTCATTTCCTGCCGAATGTGCGCACGAAAAAACATGGGCGCGGCAAACTGCCGCGCCCATGCGCTGTGATTCACTTTTTGCAGGCTGTGCCCGCAGGACCTTACTTCAGGTTGCCCAGATCCTCGACCGTGATGGTCGTGGTCTTCGGCATCGCAGTGATGTCGTTGGAGACCTTGATCGTGCCGTCGAACATGGCCTTCACAAGCGTCTTGTAGTCGGCCTGGGTGAACTTGCCGTCCGCCCACTGCGTGCTGGTCATCGGGATCTGCACGTAGTTCAGCTCCGGATCGTCGCCGGAGACGAGGCCGAGGCTCTCGACCTTGCCGCCGAACTTATCCCAGTTGTTGTTGAGGATGGTCTCGGTGAGCATGGTCTTGACCGTGGCGGCCAGACCCTTCATGGCGGAGGTGACGGTCATGTCTTCCACGCCGGAGTAGCCGTTGATGACGCCGGCCTGATCGACGTCAACGCCGATCATCTTGGCGCCGCTGACCTTCTTGGCAGCGTCGGCAGCGGAGGTGAAGATGCCGCCGCCGCAGGCGAACACGACCTGCGTGCCGCCAGCGTACCAGGTGTCCATGGCGGCGGTGATGTCCGGATCGCCGTTGAACTTGTTGCCGTAAGCGTACTTGACGTTGACCTTGGCCTTGAGCTCAGCCGCAGCAGCGTCAGCACCCTGCAGGAAGCCGTAGCCGTAGCGCTGCACAGCCGGGACAGCCATGCCGCCGAGGAAGCCGAGCTCGGTGTAGCCGAGCTTCACAGCCGCGTAGCCGGCCATGTAGCCGCAGAGCTCTTCCTGATAGACTGCACTGTAGACGTTGCTGGCAACGTGCGGCTTGTTGTTGGCGTCGAGCAGCTCTTCCGTGGCATTGCCCTTGTCGTCGGTCTTATAGAAGGAGCTGTTGATGTCGAACTCGGACACGTCGAGCGCGATGAACTTCACGTCCGGATACTTGTCCTGCGTGCCGGTGATGGTGCCGGCGAAGGCATAGCCGGGCATCACGATGACGTTGTAGCCCTCGTCAACGGCCTTCTCGACCATGGCGATACGGTCCGGCGTGCTGTCGCCGGCGGGCTTGTAGTAAGTGAACTCAATGTTGTTTTCCGTGCAGAAGGCCTTGCAGGCTTCATACGTGGTCTGGTTGAAGGACTGGTCGGTGATGTCACCATAGTCCGTGATCATGGCGACCTTGTACGTAGCGGAATCTTTGCCGCCGTTGTCCTTGTCGCCGCCGCAGGCGCAAAGCGCGAAGACCATGACGAGCGCAAGGAGCAGAGCAACAAGCTTCTTCATGTTCATGCTATTTTTCCTCCATTATAAAGTGTTGCCTGATGTTCAGGCGATATTTGGCATACTCTCGCAGCCGCTTCCAGTATAACACGGACGCGAATCACAGGCAATCCCATTTGTTTCGAAAATATAACGTTTTTATAAACAAAAGCGTCACCCGTCCGCTGGGAGCGGACAGGTGACGTTGTGTCAGAGATTTGCCATGTTGACGGCGGTGTCGAGCGCGATCGTGATCATCTGCACGAAGGAGTTTTGCCGCTGCTCGGAGCTGAGCTCCTCGGCGCGGTAGATGTGGTCGGAGATCGTGAACAGGCCAAGCGCGCGCTTTCCGGCGCGGGCGGCGTTCATGTACAGGCCGGCGGCCTCCATCTCGATGGCGAGCACGCCCATCTTCTTCCACTGATCGGGACCGTCGCTGCCGTCGTCATAGAAGTTGTCCGACGAGAGCACATTGCCCACGTGCAGCGCGACGCCGTTGGCTGCCGCCGCGGCAACGGCCTGGCTGAGCAGCGTATAGTCCGCGATGGGGGCGAACGTGCCGTTGATGCCGAACTGGTGCGCGAAGTTGGAGTCCGTGCACGCGCCCGCACCGGCGACGACGTCCATCAGCTTCAGATCGTCGGCGAGCGCACCGGCGGAGCCGACGCGGATGATGTTGTCGACATCGTAGAAATTATACAGCTCCCAGCTGTAGATGCCGATCGACGGGATGCCCATGCCGGAGGCCATCACGGTCACGGGCACGCCCTTCCACGTGCCGGTGTAGCCCTGCACGCCGCGGACGTTGTTGACGAGCACGGGATTTTCAAGGAAGGTCTCGGCGATGAATTTCGAGCGCAGCGGGTCGCCGGGCATGAGCACGGTCTTGGCGATCTGACCGGCTTTGGCTTCAATATGCGGCGTAGGAACAGGCATAAGGATACCTCCGTTTATCTCAGATTTTTCAGATCCGGCCGCAGCGGCGCGGACAGCTTCATTTTAACCGCAAAAAAGGCAAAAGTCAAATTGCAACGCCCCCGCGCGTGTGGTAGAATGTTGGGGAAAACTATTGACCCACGGGAGGCGGCACCATGAGCGACGTCATCACGATCGGCATTGCCGGCGGTACCGGCAGCGGCAAGGCCACCATCACGCGGCGCATCCTCGACGAATTCGGCGGCGATGTGAGCGTGCTGTATCACGACAACTACTATAAGCGGCACGACGACATCCCCTTTGCCGAGCGCAGGAAGCTCAATTACGACCACCCGAACGCGTTCGACACGCCGCTGCTCGTGCAGCACCTCGACGCGCTGCGCGCCGGGCAGCCGGTCGCGTGCCCGACGTATGACTACACGGTGCACAACCGCGCCGCCGAGACGGTCACGGTCGCCCCGGCCAAGGTCGTCGTCGTCGAGGGCATCCTCATCTTTGCCGAGCCGGAGCTGCGTGAGCGGCTGGACATCAAGATCTTCGTCGACACCGACGCCGATGTGCGCATCCTGCGGCGCATCGTGCGCGACGTGCGCGACCGCGGCCGCGATCTGGAGTCGATCGTGACGCAGTATCTGACCACGGTCAAGCCCATGCACGAGATGTTCGTCGAGCCGTCCAAGCGCTATGCCGACATCATTATCCCCGAAGGCGGGCATAATCAGGTTGCGCTCGATTTCGTCATGGAGCGCATCCGGGCCTACGTAAAGGAGCGGGATTAAATGGCCAAACTCTACTTCAAATACGGCGCCATGGGCTCGTCGAAGTCCGCGCAGGCGCTCATCACACAGTTCAACTACGAGGAGCTCGGCATGACCGTCTGGCTCATCAAGCCCTCGGTCGACGACCGCGACGGAGCAAACATCATCCGCTCGCGCATCGGTCTGCAGCGCGAGGCGCAGGTCATCCGTCCGGACGAGGACATCGCGGACACGTTTGCCCGCACCGGGCACGCCGACGTCATCATCGCCGACGAGGCGCAGTTTTTCTCCCCGGAGCAGATCGACCAGCTGCGCCGCATCGTCGACGAGCAGAACATCCCCGTGCTGTGCTTCGGCCTGCGGACGGATTTTCTCACGCACTTTTTCCCCGGTGCACGGCGGCTCATGGAGCTGGCCGACTCCATCACGGAGATCAAGACCGTGTGCGCCTGCGGCCGCAAGGCGACGGTCAACGCCCGCATCGACGAGCGCGGCCGCGTCATCACCGAGGGCGGGCAGATCCTGCTCGGCGGCAACGACAGCTACGTCGCCATGTGCCACAAGTGCTGGGTGGACAAGATCCGCGCGCAAAAGGAAGCGGAAAACGCATGAACTGCCGCGCCAGCCGCATCCTGACCGTCTGCGCCGGGGCATGGCTGCTGGTCATCTGGGGGCAATCGTGTATGCCCGCCGTGCACAGCGGCGCCGAGAGCGGCGCGCTGCTGACCGTGGTGCAGCGGCTCCTGCCGCACATGACCGACCACATCCTGCGCAAATGCGCGCACTTCGGCGAGTATGCGCTCCTCGGCGTGTTCACCGCCGCCGCGCTGCGCACGGGGACGCACTTTTCATGGCCGGCTGCGCTGCTGCCCGGCACGTTCGCCGCGCTCTGCGATGAGACGATCCAGCTCTTCGTCCCCGGCCGCAGCGGACAGATCACGGACGTCTGGCTCGACACGGCGGGCTATCTCACCGGTGCGCTGCTGACGCTGCTGCTCTTCCGCCTGTGCCGAAACGGCCCGAAGCCTGAGAAAACAAAAACCCCATGAGCCTGTGCAGTGTGCACAGACCCATGGGGTCATTTTTATGCCTTATGCCTTATGCCTTCACACGGCAGACGAGCGCGCCGTTGTCGGCGTCCACGACGAGCGTGTCGCCGGCGTGCAGGTCGCCGGAGAGGATGGTGCGGGCAATGAGCGTCTCGGCGTGGCTCTGCAGGTAGCGCTTGAGCGGACGCGCACCGTAGACCGGATCATACCCGTTTTCGATGACGAGCGTCTTGGCGGCGTCGGTCATCTCAAGGTTCAGCGTGCGGTCAGCCAGGCGGCTGCGCAGGGCGGCGATGAGATTGTCGATGATGTGCGACAGGTTGTCGCGCGTGAGCGGACGGAACATGAGGATCTCGTCCAGACGGTTGAGGAACTCCGGCCGGAAGGCGCGGCGCAGCTCCGCCTGCACGTGCTCGCGGGCGTCCGCGGTGATCTCACCATCCGGGCCGATGCCGTCGAGCAGGTACTGGCTGCCGAGGTTCGACGTGAGGATGATGATCGTGTTCTTGAAGTCCACCGTGCGGCCCTGACTGTCCGTGATGCGGCCGTCGTCCAGGATCTGCAGCAGGATGTTGAACACATCCGGGTGCGCCTTTTCGACCTCATCGAACAGTACGACGGAGTACGGCTTGCGGCGCACGGCCTCGGTGAGCTGACCGCCCTCGTCGTAGCCGACGTATCCCGGGGGCGCGCCGATCAGACGCGAGACGGAGAACTTCTCCATGTACTCGGTCATATCGATGCGCACCATGCTGCGCTCATCGTCAAACAGGCTCTCGGCCAGTGCCTTGGCAAGCTCCGTCTTGCCGACGCCCGTCGGGCCGAGGAACAGGAACGAGCCGATCGGACGATTCGGGTCGCTGATGCCGGCGCGCGAGCGCTGGATGGCCTCGCAGACCTTCTCCACGGCCTCGTCCTGGCCGATCAGGCGGCGGTGCAGCACTTCATCGAGGTGCAGCAGCTTCTCGCGCTCGCCCTCCATGAGCTTGGCCACCGGGATACCCGTCCATTTGGCGACGATGCCGGCGATCTCCTCCTCGGTCACGGTGTCATGCACGAGGGAGTTGTCGCTCTTGCGGCGCTCGGCTGCGGCCTCGGCCTCGCTGAGCTTCTTTTCTAGGCTCGGCAGGTCGGAGTACTGCAGGCGCGCGGCCTTTTCGTACTCATAATTGCGCTGCGCCTCTTCGATCTCGGCGTGCAGGCGGTCGATGTCCGCCTTGAGGGACTTGACCTCCTCGACGCTGTTTTTCTCGGACTCCCAGCGCGCCTTCTGCTCGTTGAAGCGGTCCTTGAGCTCGGCGAGCTCCTGCGTGAGCTTGGCGAGCCGGTCGCGCGAGAGCTGATCGTCCTCCTTCTTGAGCGCCATCTCCTCGATCTCCATCTGCATGATGCGGCGGCGCAGATCGTCGAGCGCCGACGGCATGGAGTCGATCTCCGTGCGGATCATGGCGCAGGCCTCATCGACGAGGTCGATGGCCTTATCCGGCAGGAAACGGTCGGTGATATAGCGGTTGGAGAGCGTGGCCGCCGCAACAAGCGCGTTGTCGTGGATGCGCACGCCGTGGAAGATCTCATAGCGCTCTTTCAGGCCGCGGAGGATGGAGATGGTGTCCTCCACCGTCGGCTCGTCGACCTGAACGGGCTGGAAGCGGCGCTCGAGCGCGGCGTCCTTTTCGATATACTTGCGGTACTCGTCAAGCGTGGTCGCACCGATGCAGTGCAGCTCGCCGCGGGCGAGCATCGGCTTGAGGAGGTTGCCCGCGTCCATGCTGCCCTCGGTCTTGCCCGCGCCGACGATGGTGTGCAGCTCGTCGATGAAGAGGATGATCTTCCCCTCAGACTTCTTGACCTCGTTCAGAACGGCCTTCAGGCGTTCCTCGAACTCGCCGCGGTACTTCGCACCCGCGATGAGCGCGCCCATGTCGAGCGAGAAGATGGTGCGGTCCTTCAGCCCCTCGGGCACGTCGCCGCGCACGATACGCTGGGCAAGGCCCTCGGCGATGGCGGTTTTGCCGACGCCCGGCTCGCCGATGAGCACAGGGTTGTTCTTGGTTTTACGCGACAGGATGCGGATGACGTTGCGGATCTCCGCGTCGCGGCCGATGACGGGGTCAAGCTCCTTGCTGCGGGCGCGCTCGACAAGGTCGGTGCCGTATTTCTTGAGCGCGTCGTAGGTCTCCTCGGGATTGTCCGAGGTCACGGGAGCGGTTTTGACCTTGCTCAGCTCGTCGGTAAAGCGGCTGCGCGTGATGCCATGGCTCTGGAGCAGCTGCTTGACGTCGCTCGTTCCCTCGGAGAAGATAGCGAGCATCAGGTGCTCGACGGAGATATAATCGTCGTGCAGCTTCTCGGCGGTCTTTTCGGCAAGGTTCAGAATTTTGCCGGTCTCCGGTGAGGCGTACACCTCACCGCTGCCGCCGGAGACCTTCGGCAGACGCCGGATCAGCGTGTCCAGCTCGGAGAGCAGGCCGTCGCAGTCCACGCCCATCTTGCCGAAGAGCGACGCGATGAGTCCGCCGTCCTGATCGACAAGGGCATAGAGCAGATGCTCGGGGGTCAGATATTGGTTGCCGTTTTCCTGCGCCATGCTCTGCGCGGTCTTGACGGCGTCCAGCGTTTTCTGGGTATATTTTTCAGCGTTCATATAAATTCACCTCTATTGACAAAACTGCGAATCGCTTAAATCAGAAGCCCGCGGCCCCGCAGGTCGCCGCGGTAGGCCAGCTCCACGTCCTTGGCGCTCAGATCGCCGCTCAGATAGCCCTTGAGCAGGCGGTCGAAGAGCTGCACATAGGCGCTGATGGCGCCGGCGATGTCCTCCGCCGAGCGGGCGTGTCCGCGCGGCATGGCGAGCGGACGGACGAAGCGCCCGTCGTAGAGCGAACAGGCGATCGTGCCGCCGAGCGCCGGCGCGAGACAGACATTCTCGATACGCGCCCACAGACGGAAGAAGTCCGTCAGCGCGGCGATCAGCTCCGCCGACTGCGTGCGGAACACGACGTTGAGCGTGCCCAGCGTATCTTCGCCGCCGTCGAGATCGACCTCATACTTGACCGTCGGACGGTACTTGTAGGCGAGGCTCGATTTGAGCGACATGGACTGCGAGTTCGGTGCGAAAAACGGCACCAGCTCGCGCGAGGGGGAAACGAGCGCCTCGATGGCCTCGAAAATATCGTTGATGCGCCGCTCCGGCGTAGGGACAGAGACGTACTCGGACAGAATGCGGTTCACCAGCGCCGAGCGGTTCGTGCCCAGCCGGTGCGCCAGCGCGTCGACCTCCCGCACCACCTCGTCCGAGAGCGTCAGGCTGTATAGATTCTTTTTCATCATGCACCTCCTTACCGGGGTTTTCCTTGCTGTACCGTATCATAGCACAGCAAAAACTTTTGTCAATAGATTTATATAAATATTTTAGCGGATTATAGAAATGTTTACACGGAGTTCATTTTCTGCCCTTGTATTTCCAGTCGCGGAAATACAGCAGCGCCTCCAGAATGGACAGCGCCGAGCGAAGCCGTCCAAGGTCGATGCCGGGGTAATGGATGACCAGCGTGTGCTGCGGCGCGGAGCCGGGACGCAGGGCAAAATCCGAGAGGAAGGAGAGCCGCACGCCGCGCCCCTCGGCGTCGGCACGCAGCACATGGTCGGTGCATTTCGTGTCGATCGTCAGAAGGAAGTGCAGCCCCGCGTCCTCACCGGACACCCGGCAGTGCTCGCCGAGCGGGCTTTGCAGAATGGTGTCGATAACCGCGTCGCGCTGCGCGCGGTAGGACTTGCGCATCCGGTTGATGTGCGCTTCAAAATACTCCTCGTCCAAAAAACGCGCGAGCGTATACTGCTCCATCGCCGGCACGGTGGAGGAGTAGAAGCCGAGCTGCGCGCGGTAGCGCTCGGTCAGGCTCTTGGGCAGGACCATATAGCTGATGCGCAGCGAGGGCGCGAGCGTGCGCGAGAAGGTGTTGACATAGATCACGCGCCCCGCGCGGTCGATGCTTTGCAGCGTGGGGATGGGGCGCAGCGTGAAGCGGAACTCGCTGTCGTAATCGTCCTCGATGATATAGCGGCCCTCCCGCGCCTCCGCCCAGCGCAGCAGGCTCTGGCGGCGGCCGATGGGCGTCACCGCGCCGGTGGGAAATTGGTGGTTCGGCGAGGTGTGCAGGATCTGTGCGTCGCTCATTTCCAGAGATCTCAGGCTCACGCCGCCCTCATCCACAAGCACGGGCGCAGTCCTTGCGCCGCCGAGCGCGTAGATGCGCGCGGCCTTGGAGTAGCCGGGGTCCTCCACGCCGTAGACGGCCTCGCGTCCGAGCAGCTGGACGATGAGGTTATAGAGGTACTCCGTTCCCGCGCCGACGACGATCTGCTCCGGCGCGGCGGAGATGCCGCGGAAGCGGTAGAGATGCTGCGCGATGGCCCTGCGCAGCGCGTCCGCGCCGTTCGGCGGCGTGGCGCGCAGCAGCGCCTCGCCCTCCTCGCTCAGCACGCGGCGCATGAGCTTTGCCCACACGGAAAAGGGAAAGTCCTCCGTCCCGCTGCCGCCGGAGCTGAGATCGAGCAGCCACGAGCGCTGCGGCTGCGGCGCGCTTCGGACCGGGGCGCGCCCGGGCGCGGCGGGGTGCCGCTCCACGTCGGCGACGTAGTAGCCGCGCTTCTCGCGCGTGTAGAGATAGCCCTCCGCCTCGAGCTGGGCATAGGCGTTCTGCACCGTGATGACCGCCGTTTGCAGATGGCTTGCAAGTGAGCGCTTGCTCGGCAGCTTTTCGCCCGCCGTCAGGCGGCCCGCGAGAATGTCCTCACGGATGCAGCGGTAAAGATAATCGTAGCGCGCGAGCTTGCCGCGCCGGTCAAGATCGTAGGTGAGCATGGGCATCTCCAATCTGATTCTATGAAAATATATTGATTTGATGCTTTTATTAAGTCCAATTCTGATTAAAATACAGACCAAGCAGAAATGCAAGACTTTTTTGGAGATGATTTTCATGACGGATATGAAATTGCGTAAGCTGGTCCTCGCGGCGCTGTTCGCCGCCCTCTGCACCGTGATGACGATGGTCATCCAGGTGCCCTCGCCCATGCAGGGCTACGTCAACCTCGGCGACTGCGCCGTGCTGCTCTCGGCGTGGGTGCTGGGGCCGTGGTACGGCGGCGCGGCGGCGGGCCTCGGCTCGATGCTCGCCGACCTGCTGAGCTATCCGCACTATGCCCCCGGCACGCTCGTCATCAAGTTCACGATGGCGGTCGCCGCGGCGTATATTTTTGAGGCCATGCGGGAGCGCAGCGGTAAGCTGGCGGCGCAGCTCATCGGCGGCGCGGCGGCGGAGATCATCATGGTCCTCGGCTACTTCGGCTATGCGAGCCTGTGGCTCGGCAAGGGTCTGGCCGCGGCGGCGTCCATCCCCGGCAACCTCGTGCAGGGCGTGTTCGGCATTGCCGCCGGCATCGCGGTCTACGCGGTGCTCGACCGCAGCCACGTTCTCGCCCGCGCCTGATTTTGGATTGCATTGCGCCCTTGTTCATGGTATCCTGTTGAGGAAATATAAATCCCCTTGCAGGAGGTCCGCCATGAAGATCAAGGTCGTGGATATGCCCTACGAGCAGGCGCTCGCGCAGCCGAGAGAAAAGCACACGCCGCCGCGCCGTCCGTCCATGCTGTTCCGCACGCTCCTGCGCGCGCTGTCCGCGCCTGACCTGCGCGCGACGCATTTTCGCTGTGACCGCGTGGGCATGGAGCGGCTCGGCCCTGACGAGCCCTGTCTCGTTCTGATGAATCACTCCTGCTTTTTGGACCTGAAGATCACTGCGGCGGTGCTCTACCCGCGCCCCTTCAACATCGTCTGCACGTCGGACGGCTTTGTGGGCAAGGCGGGACTGATGCGCGCGCTTGGCTGCATCCCCACGCGGAAGTTTCAGCCGGACACCGCACTCGTGCGCGATATGCTCTACGCGGTGAAGAAGCTCAAAAGCTCCATCCTCCTCTATCCCGAGGCGAGCTACAGCTTCGACGGCACGGCCACGCCGCTGCCGGACAGTCTCGGCAAGTGCGTCAAGGCGCTCGGCGTGCCGGTCGTGCTGCTGCGTACCTGCGGCGCGTTCGCGCGCGACCCGCTCTACAACGGACTGCAGAACCGCAGGGTCAATGTCTCCGCGGAACTGCGCTATCTGCTCTCGCCCGAGGAGGCCGCGGAGAAGAGCGCGGACGAGATCAACGCGCTGCTCGCGGATGAATTTTCCTTTGATAACTTCCGCTGGCAGCAGGAAAATGGCATCGTCGTGAACGAGCCGTTCCGCGCCGACGGTCTCAACCGCGTGCTCTACAAATGCCCGCACTGCGGCACCGAGGGCGAAACGGAGGGCCGCGGCACGGAGCTTATCTGCCGCGACTGCGGCGTGCGCTACCGCCTGACGGAGCTGGGCGCGCTCGAATGTGAGAACGCTGAGACGAAATTCACCCATGTTCCCGACTGGTATGCGTGGGAACGCGCGTGCGTGCGCGAGGAGCTGGAGCAGGGCAGCTATCTGCTCGACGCTCCGGTGAGCATCTGCGTGATGGTCAACTTCCGGCAGATCTGCCGCGTCGGCGAGGGCCGCCTGCGCCACGATGTGAACGGCTTCCGCCTCACGGGCTGCGGCGGAAAATTGGACTTCACGCAGAAGCCCGAGACCAGCTACAGTCTCTACGCTGACTACTTCTGGTATGAGCTGGGCGACATGATCTGCATCGGCGACCGCGACGTGCTCTACTACTGCTTCCCGCAGGGGAAGGGCGATGTGGTCGCCAAGACGCGGCTCGCTGCCGAGGAGCTCTACAAGCTCAAACGCGCCGAAAGGGCCGCGAAAAACGGCTGATGCAACCGTCCGTTGCGCAAATCCCGAGAGCTTTTCTTGCCTGCCACCGCAGAATGCGCTACGATGGGGACAGAAAACAGAAAGGAGAGCGGCGGTGAGCTTTCAGGAAAATCTGATCCGTGCGCGCAAGGCGCGCGGTATGACGCAGGAGGAGCTGGCGGCAAGGCTGAGCATCTCGCGGCAGGCGGTGAGCAAGTGGGAGACAGGGGAATCGCTCCCCGACCTCTATAAGCTCGCGGCGCTCGCCGACGAGCTGGGCGTGAGCACGGACGAGCTGTGCGGCCGCGAAGCGGCTTTATGCGGCGAGGTACCCGCAACGGCTTTCGCGGGGGATGCTGCCGAGAGAGAAGCCTTTGCGGAGGAGATCCGGAGGATCGCAAAGCAGAACAGATCTCTGCGCTGCGTCGTAGGCATACTGGTGCTGATTTGCGGCGTGCTGACCATGCTGTCGGGATACCGTTCACTCCAAAACAGCAAGGCACCGAGCAATGAAATAACGACGCCCGCACCCCTGCCGGACACGATCACCATCAGCGGGCTGACGCTCGACATCGATGGTATTGCGTTGGTATTCCGCTTTGTCCCCAGCGTCAGCGGCGAGGGCTACGAGTGGTCGGCGAGCTGCGCGCCGGACAACAACGGTCTGACCTCCGTTGAAATGACAACGGACGGCGGCATCTGCACCGTGCGGCTTTTGAATGTTTCGCAGTACGACGGCGTTACGCTTTCCGCCACCGTGACGAACGGGACGGAGAGCCGCAGCATCTGTCTTGCCACAGACATCCGCGTCGGGGAAAACAGCATCTCCTGGGACCCTCAGGTGTAGTGCCCCGACAGACAATCAAACAGACCATGCCGGACGGCTGCCCTTCGGGGCAGCTGTTTTTTGGCTCCGCACCACCGCACGGCCTCGCGCATACCCTGACAAAGGGAGAGGAAGTGGCCCCGATGCGGATGACACTTGACGCGCTGCCGGTCGGCGCGAGCGCCGTAGTGACGGCGCTGCGCTCCACCGGTGCACAGCGCCGCCGGATGCTCGACCTCGGCTTCGTGCCGGGCTCGTGCGTCCGCGCTCTGCACGTTTCCCCGTGGAGCGACCCGGTCGCCTACGGTGTGCGCGGCGCGGTCATCGCGCTGCGGCGCGAGGACGCGGGCGGCGTGCAGATCGAAATGCTTTGATTTTTCAGGAGGGATCGCCCCATGCCGAACGAGGCGCACATCATTGCTCTGGCGGGAAACCCGAACGTGGGAAAATCCACCGTGTTCAACACCCTCACCGGGCTGCGGCAGCACACGGGCAACTGGCCGGGGAAAACCGTCGCCGCGGCGCGCGGCGATCTTACATACGGCGGCGAGCGTTTCACGCTCGTCGATCTGCCGGGGACGTACTCGCTGTTCCCCAACTCCGCCGAGGAGGAGATCGCGCGGGACTATCTCTGCTCTGGCGAGGCGGAGGCCGTGCTCATTTTGGCGGATGCGACCTGTCTGGAGCGCAGCCTGAACCTCGTGCTGCAAACCCTCGAGGCGGCGGATGTTCCTGCGGTCGTGTGCGTGAATCTGTTGGACGAAGCGGCGAAGAAGGGCATCGTGCTCGACCTGCCCGCGCTCTCCCACGCGCTCGGCGCGCCGGTCGTCGGCACAGCAGCGAGCTGCGGAGAGGGACTGGATAAACTGCGCGCGGCGCTGGCCGCCGCCGTCCGCGAAAAGCCGCGGCAGAGAGAGACGGCGGTCGAATATCCCCGCGCGGTCGAGCGCGCGGTGCGCGTGCTGGAGCCGGCGCTCGCGCCGTTCGCGCGGGAGCAGAGCCGCTTCTACGCGCTGCGGCTGCTGGAGGACGACGCTCTGTTCTTCGCCCGCTTCGGCGCTGATCTGCCTGCCCTGGCGGCGGAGCGTATCGGGGAGGTCTGCGTCCGCGCCCGCGCCGAGCTGGGGGAGCTGACCGGCGACGCCCTGCGCGACGCGCTGGTGGGTGCGCTCTCCGCCCACGCTACGGCGCTGGTGCGGCTGTGCGAGCGGCGGGACGAGACCGCCGCGCAGCGGCGTGACCGGCGGCTCGACCGCCTGCTTACCTCCCGCGCGACGGGCATCCCCGTGATGCTCGCGCTCTTCGGGGCGATCTTATGGCTGACGGTCGAGGGCGCGAATGTGCCGTCACAGCTGCTCTCACGGGCGCTGTTTTCGGCGCAGGAGCCGCTGCGGGAGCTTCTCGCCTTCCTGCCGCCGTTCTGGCGCGGCGCGCTGGTGGACGGAATGTACCGCACGCTTGCGTGGGTTGTATCAGTGATGCTGCCGCCGATGGCGATCTTCTTCCCGCTCTTTACGCTGCTCGAGGACGTGGGCTATCTGCCGCGCGTGGCGTTCGTGCTCGACCGCTGCTTCGCCCGCGCCGGGGCGCACGGGCGGCAGAGCCTGACGATGTGCATGGGTCTCGGCTGCAACGCCTGCGGCGTGACGGGCTGCCGCATCATCGACTCGCCGCGCGAGCGGCTCATCGCGATGCTGACGAACAGCCTTGTGCCGTGCAACGGGCGCTTTCCGCTGCTCATCACGCTTTTGACCGCGTTCCTTTCCGGAGAAGCCATGCTCGGTGCGAGCGCCGGACTGCTCGCGTCGCTGGTGCTCTCCGTGTGCGTGACGCTGCTCGTCTCGCGCCTTCTGTCCGCCACGCTGCTGCGCGGCGAAAGCTCCGCCTTTTCCCTCGAGCTGCCGCCCTACCGCCGTCCGCGCGTGGGGCAGGTGCTGGTGCGCTCGCTTCTGGATCGGACGGTATTCGTCCTCGGCCGCGCGGTGACGGTCGCCGCGCCCGCGGGCCTGCTCATCTATCTGCTGGGGAACTGCACCGTGGGCGGCACGACGCTGCTCGCGCACGGCGCGGCAGCGCTCGATCCGCTGGGGCGCGCACTGGGGCTGGACGGTATGATCCTGCTCGCCTTTCTGCTCGGCTTTCCCGCGAATGAGATCGTGCTGCCGATCCTGCTCATGGGCTACTCCTCGGCGGGAACGCTGGTGGACGGCGCGTCGCTCGCGGAGCTCAAGACCATGCTACAGGCGAACGGCTGGACGGGAACGACCGCGCTGTGTATGCTGCTCTTCTCGCTGTTCCACTTCCCCTGCGGCACGACCACGCTCACGCTCGCGCGGGAATCGAAGAGCCTGAAATGGACGCTCGTCGGCGTCGCGCTGCCGACGGCGGTGGGCATGACGGTCTGCTTTGCCGTGCATCTGGCGGCGACGTGGCTGAAAATATGAATACAAAATGTATTATCGCCTATGAATTATACGATTTGTCGCCGAAAATCGACAAAAAGAGACGAGAGCCGTCGGCTCGCGCCTCTTTTCTCTTATGCTGTCACGGCTCGCGGACGGCGCCGCCGGAGATGGTGACCTTGCCGTTTTCGGCGGTCAGACCCGCTTCTCCGCCGGGAACGATGACGGTGCCGCCGGTGATGACGATGTCGCCCTCACCGAGCCACAGCCCGTGCTCAAACGAGACGGTGCCGCCGGAGATATGCACCTCGCCGCGGTCGATGCTCGCGTCGCCCGCAAGCGTCAGCTCGCCGCCGGTGACGGTGAGCGCGGCATTTTGCAGCCAGAATTCACCGCCCACCGTTAGGCTGCCGCTCTCCACGAGCAGCGTGCCCTTCTCCTCGGCATTGCTGCCCATGTGCAGCGCGCCGCAGCGGACGTTCGTGCCGTCCTGCACGGCGAGGAGGGGCGCGCGGACGCTGCCCAAGCTCCACACGCTCAGCTCGCCTGCGGCGAGCGAACCGCCGCCCGTGAAGAGCAGGCCCGTGCCGCCGAGAGTCCCGCCAACTGTGTTTTCACCGAGGACACGCAGGTGCGCTCCGCCCCACGGCAGCAGCTCGGGCGCGTGAGTGTTCTCCAGCGTCAGCGTACCGGCGAACCAGTCGTTTTCATAAGGGTTTTCGGCGTTCAGCGCATCCCACACCGCGCTGGGGACCGTACCCGCCCAATCCGGACTGTAGTCCGTCGGGTAATAGCCCGCGCCATAAACGCCGCGATAGGCGGAGCCATCCGCGCCGTCCCACAGGACGGCGCCATAGTCGTTGACCGCCGCGCCGGAAAAGCTCTGTGCGGAAAAAACGCCCGCGCCGCCCTCGACGGTCGAGCCCTCGGCAAGACCGTCCGCAAGGTGCGCCGTGCCGCCGGAGAGGATGAATTCCGCCTTCTGCTCGGCCGCGCCGAGGAGCGTCGTGCCGCCGCGGAACACCGCGCGCTTCAGCTCCTGCACGGAGCCCTGCACGCTGAGCGTGCCGCCGGCGTTGACGAGCATACCGTTGCTGAGCCAAAGCATATCGGTGCAGAGCGTGCCGCCGAGCACGGCGAGCGCGGGCACGTCGACTGTATTCGGAGCGGCGAGGCGAATGTCGTCGCAGCGCAGCGTCACATCGCCGTCAAGCACCAGCGAGGGGATGGGGAGATCCCCTACCGCCGCAGTCGAGGGCGGCGGCATTTAAGACCGTCAGCGTACCGTCGCCGGTGACGAGCAAGCAGTCAAAGCCCTCGAAGCAGGCGTACTCCGTGCCGCCGCCGTCCACGGTGCAGTCGCCGGAGATGTTCAGACGGAGGATGCCGCCGTCCGGCACGGTGAGGTTCGGGAGGGTGCAGTCCGCCGCGGAGACGGTGAAGGCGTGGTACAGCTCGCCGTTCCACGCGAGCTGACCGTAGGAGCCCTCCTGCTTCGCCCTGCCGCCGGAGAAATCGGCAAGCGTGACGCCCTCATCGGCAAGCTTGCCCTCCTGAATGAGATCGGTGTACGTTCCGCCCGGCAGGCGGACGGCGAGGTAATTGCACGCGCCCTCGTCGGCACGGGAGGCAAGCGGAAGCTTGCTGTTCTTGTCCGCCGCACCGGAGGTCTCGGCAAGGTCGAACCACAGGCGGCAGACCTCGGGCAGATCCTCGGCGTGCAGCCCCTCCTCGACCAGGATCTCGTCGTTCGGCGTCGGCAGTGTCACGGCGTCGCCCGGCGTAGCGGGCGTGCCGCAGGCGGTGAGCAGGAGCAGCAGGGACAGGAGCAGCGCGGACAGCTTTTTCATAGCGGCGTCCTCCAAAATGCGTTTTCGGGGCGATCCTTATTTCATCAGCTCTGCGACCAGATCGGTGTATTCGCTCGGGTCCTCAAGCGGCAGGCCCGCGATGAGCAGCGCCTGATCATAGAGGATCTTCGCGTACAGCTCCGCCTTGGCGCGGTCGGAGGTCATGGCGGCCTCCATCGCCTGCACAGCGGGATGGTCGGTGTTCAGCTCCAGAATGCGGTCGGCCTTGACGGGCGTGGGCATCTGGAAGTTTTTGAAGTATTTCTCCATCTCGAAGCTCAGACCCTCGCCCGCGGTCATGCACACGGGATGCGTCTTGAGACGGCGGGAAGCGCGGGCCTCCTTGATCTTATCGCCGAGTGTTTCTTTGACGAACTGCATCAGCTCCGGCTTTTCGTCGAGGACCTTTTCCTCCTCGTCGCCGAGGTCCAGCTCGCCGTCGACAATGGAGCGGAACTCCTTGTCGGCATACTTGCCCAGCATTTGCAGAACAAATTCGTCCGTTTCACCGGTGAGGTAGAGGATCTCGTAGTTCTTGTCCTTCAGCAGCTCGGTCTGCGGCAGGTGGTCGATGGCCGCCGCGCTCTCGCCCGCGGCGTAGTAGATATACTTCTGGCTCTCCGGCATCCGGTCGACGTACTCGCGCAGGGTGACGAGCTTCTTCTCCGTCGAGGAGTAGAAGAGCAGCAGATCCTGCAGCGCCTCCTTGCGGCTCAGCCCGTCCGGCCCGGCAATGCCGAAGCCGATGGCGCGGCCGAAGTTCTCGTAGAATTTTTCGTAGCCCTCGCGGTCGTCGCGCAGCAGCTTTTCGAGGTCGGCGCGGAGCTTCTTCTCCAGGCTGTTCCCGATGACCTTGAGCTGACGGTCGTGCTGCAGCAGCTCGCGCGAGATGTTCAGGCTCAGGTCGGGGGAGTCCACCACGCCGCGCACGAAGCGCAGATAATCCGGCAGCAGCGCGTCGCAGTGATCCATGATCATCACGCCCGCGGAGTAGAGCTGCAGACCCTTTTCATAGCCCTCGCTGTAGAAGTCCATCGGCCGCTGCGAGGGAATGAACAGCAGCGCCTTATAGGTCACGGCGCCCTCGACGCTCGCGGTGATGACGCGCTGCGGCTTGTCGAAGGCATGGGCGATGGACTGGTAGAACTTCTCGTACTCCTCGTCTGTCACCTCGCCGCGCGGACGCTGCCAGAGCGGCACCATGGAGTTGACCGTCGTCATCTCGTCCACATACTCGTACTCGGGCTTTTCGGGGTCGCTGCCATCCTTGACCCTGCGCGTCGGGCGCAGCATACGGATGGGGTAGCGGATGTAGTCGGAATACTTCTTCACCAGCTCATAGAGCCGGTAGCCGTCGAGGTACTCGGAATATTTCTCCTCGTCCGTGTCCGCCTTGAGGTGCATGATGACGTCGGTGCCGACGCTCGCCTTTTCACATTCGCTGACGGTGTAGCCGTCCGCACCGGAGGACTGCCAGCGGTAGGCGGTCTCCGCGCCGTATTTCTTCGTGACGACCGTGATCTCGTCCGCGACCATGAACGCGGAGTAGAAGCCCACGCCGAACTGACCGATGATGTCGATGTCCTCTTTCTGCTCGGCCTCCTGACGGAATTTGTACGAGCCGGACGAGGCGATGACGCCGAGGTTGTTCTCCAGCTCGTCCTTGTCCATGCCGATGCCGTTATCGCTCACGGTCAGCGTGCGCGCGTCCTTATCCACGGTGATCTCGATTTTGAAATCGCCGCGGTCAAGGCCGACCTTATCGTCGGTCAGCGAGAGGTAGCAGAGCTTGTCGATGGCGTCGCTCGCGTTGGAGATGATCTCGCGCAGGAAGATCTCCTTGTGGGTGTAGATGGAGTTGATCATCAGGTCGAGCAGACGCTTGGATTCTGCCTTGAATTGTTTCTTTGCCATAATAGGGGCATCTCCTTTGGTGATATATTTGTGCTGATTATAGCACAGAACCGCAAGGGTTTGTTATCTATTTTTGAATTTTTTCGTTTCGGTTGCACGGATGTGTGCCCCGCGCCGGTCCGGCGGCACAAAAAGGGAAGGAGGTGAGGACATGAAGAAAGCGGAACCGCAGGTGCCGTTTGTGCCGTACCGGTCGGATGACCGCGCGCCCCACGAGCGCGTGCTGGACTTGATGGACATGGCGCACGCCAAGACCTGCTGCATCCTGAAGCAGCTCGGAAGAGCATGGCCCCGTCCGGCGGACGAGCCGGCGCTCAACGCGCACAGCAGCACCTACCGCTGCCTGCGTATCCCACGCTGAATACGCAGCAAGCCCTCCCGGCCGGGAGGGCTTGACTTTTTGCTGCCATATGGTACAATAGTTGCAAGGACGCTGCACAGACGGCAGGCGGTCGGCCACACCACCCGAAAGGGGGTGAGACCATGCGGATCACTTTACATATCGGTTCCTTTACGGTAACGATTATGATAAAGAAACGCGAAAACCGCCACTCGGCCAAGTGACGGTTTTCTTGAGTTTTCTCAACTAAACTAATTTCCTTGGGTCGACCGCTTGTCGCAGCGTCCCTTGCTATCTTCATTATAATCCGGCGGGCGAAAATGTCAAGCCGGAAAATTTTTTTGCCCTCGTTGCACGCGGACGGACACCAAACCGGCGAATCACTCCTACAGGTGATTCGAGATATCTTCGCCGTAAGAAAAGATCATAAAACCGGCGGAAACCTCGGAATTTTACACGAAAAACTGAATCATACACCATCGGCTGCCCCGGCAGGGCGGCTTGAAAACAAACCTTGCCCTGATCGCAGGGCGTAAAACACAGGAGGAAGCATGACAAAAACCACCAACTACCAGCTCCCCGAGTGGGAGAAAACCGACCGCATCCAAATGAAGGACTTCAACGACATGACAGCGACCCTCGACGCGGCGCTCAAGGCCAACGCCGACGCCATCGCCGCGGAGACCACCGCCCGCGTCGCGGGCGACGTGCTCGTGAAGCTCAAAGAAATCACGGTCACATCGGAGATCGCACAGATCGATATGAACCTTTCCGACATCGACCTGCGCAGTTTCTCCAAGCTGATTATCCGCCCAGCGCTCGCCTGCACTGACAACGTGGACTATCGTCTGCGCTTCGGCAGCGGCGATGGAACCATTTTCCGCCACTATGTCAACCGCGAGTTTGCCAACTATGACTACGCCGCGGGCCTCGGCCCCACCGGGCGCGAGTACGCCGAGGTCGAGCTGTGCCCCGGCGACGGCTGCTACTACATCACCACCCGAAAGCTGACGAGCACCGGCGAGACCGTTACGGTCTGCACGACGAACGCTTCGAACTTCGGGGAGACCGGCCCCAACTCGCTCTCGCTGTATAAAACCTCGTCCGCGCAGTATTTCACAGCGGGCAGCAGTGTGACGCTGTACGGCGTGAAAAAGTAAAAAAGAATCGCTCCTCATTTGAGGAGCGATTCTTTTTTATCTCAGCTCAAAAAGCTTTGATATCGGTTTGGCAATTAGCCGCCGATCACACTGTTGGTGGTCAGAACCGCACCGCCGACGGTAACGGTAGCCTGATACTTCACAGCGCTGTTGGAAGAGACAGCAATCGTCTCGGCGTCGGTGAAGGAAGCGGTGCTAGCGAAAGAACCGCCGACCAGATCAACGGTGGTAACATAGCCGTTGGTGGTATTGGTGATCGTCACAGTGCCGGTGTAAGCAACCGCTGCGGCGTCAGAGTTCGTGTACTGCAGAGTGACCTTGCCGGAAGCATCCTTGGCCAGCTTGACAGCAACAGTACCATTGCTGGGATTGACAACAGAGGTCTCGTCAACAACCTTGATGAACACAGTGCTCAGCAGGCCATCGGTGAGCTTGAACCAAACCTGATCGTTGGTATCCTTGCCGATGGAGGCAGGAGCGGAAGCGATCAGAGTGCCGTCGGTGCCGATGTAGTAGACCTTGCAGTCATCATCGAAGGCATAGAGCTTGGTGCCGATCTTCACAACGGAGTTGGTGGTAGCCTCAGTGCCAACCGCGGTGAAGAGGTTGGCGCCGTCAACCTTGGTAGCAGGATTGTTGATATCCATGTAGGCGATATCGCTGTAGCCGGAGGCAACGCCCTTGCTGTTGTACGAAACACCGGTCAGGATGCTGTAGTTCGTGACAGCGAAGTCGGTCTTGATCTTGCTCTCAGCACCGTCGATGATGGCGTCATACTCATAGTAGTAGCCGAGATCCTTGGTGTAGGACTGGCCGGCGGAACCGCCCTTGATGAAGGTGACAGCCTTGCTGCCGTCGGAGATGTAGAGGTTGTTGGTCTCGCCGCTAACCTTGGTCTTGGCGACGACAACGATCTTGGCAATGGTGTTGTCCTCAGTCAGCAGGGTGATGGGAGCGGTGTAGGTGCCGCCCTTCCACTCGATGTTGGGGACGTTGGCAATGCCGGTGTAGGAGGTGTAGGTGGTATCCGTGCCGCTCTCGTCGATGACGAGGAACGTGGTCTTGCCGTTGGCATAGAGGACGCCGCCGTTGGTGGCGCCGACATTATACCAGTTGCCGGAGACCGTGCCGGCGAGGGAGGGGATGCCCTTGGTGATCTTGGCGGAGCCAACGGTCGCGTTACGCGCGTCAGCCGCCAGGGTCAGGGTGTACTCCTCGTCGCTGTTGACGGTGTAGGAGACCACATCGTACTTGTTCAGATCGGCGTTTCCGGATTCAGTAGTACCGGAAGTGACATTAACATACTCCTTCAGGCTGGTATCAGCACAGGCAGTACCGTCGGCCTTCTTCAGAGCCTTGACGTCGACCTTCTTGGTGGTGCCGTCGGTGAAGAGGAGCTTGGCGCGGGGGCTATCGAGGCGGGAACCAACCTCATAGGCGAGGATGACCGCATACTGCAGGGTATCGTCAGCGTCGACAAAAGCGGCGTAGCCGTACTGATCCAAATAAACGGTAACGTCCTTACCAACGCTGGTGTTCATGCCGATGGTGATGTCGACGCCGTTGGCGCTCTTCTTGTAGGTGGTGCCGTCAACGGTGACGTTCTTGGAGGCGGTGAAGCCGTTCATCTTGCCGGTGACCTTCTCGGCCAGAGCCATGCTCTTGACGCCAGCGTCGCCAGCCTTGCCGGAGTAGGTGTAGAGAACGATGTCATCCTTGCTGTAGCTGTCGTCCGTCTCATAGGAGGAGCCGGCACCAGTCTTGGCAGTAAAGGTGACATAGGCATCCTTGGTGGTGGAAGCCTTGTAGGAAGCGGTGATCTTGCCAACATAGGTGTTGATCGCGATCACGGTCAGGGACTCGGCGTCGTCATTGTAGTAGACCTCGAGCAGGGTGCCGTTGCCGCCCTTTTCGACCTTGCTGCCCTTGACGATATCCTGAGTCCAGGAGCTGGACAGATTCCGGCCATCCTCATAATAGGTGACCTTGGAATCGTCAATGCCCTTGCTCAGACCGAGGTCGGAATAGATGGTGCCGATCTCGACGGTAGCGGTGTAGGACAGGTCAGCAGCATCCGCATAGGTGCCGATGGACTTGGCCTTGAGCATCCACTCGGTAGCGGGACGCTCGAAAGCATCGGTGGTGGAGTTCTTCTTGAGATCCTTGTAGAGCTTCTCGCCGAGCTCAACGGTGTACTCGCCGGAGGTGAGCTTCTCCTTGGAGATGTTCTGATCCTTGGCGACGGTGGAGGTCTCATACTTGGCAACGGAAGCGCCGAAGTTGATCTTAGTGCCGTCGACGGTGATGGTGGAGCCCTTGGTGTCATAGGTGACCATGGGAGCCTCGAGGGCGTTCAGGCACATCTGAGCGGCCTTCTCACGGGTGAGGACCTGGTTGACGGAGCCGGAGATGCCGTCCATCAGCTTGGTGCCGGCCATGAGCTTGCTGGTGTTGATGGCCCAGTCGGTGCCGACCATGCCCTCGGCCTTGGCATCGTAGCCGAGCTCAACGAGCAGCATCTTGCCGAACTGCAGAGCGGTCAGCTGACCGGCAGGATCGAACTTGCTGTCGCCGACACCGGAGACGATACCAGCCTGCGCGCAGTAGCCGACGAAGCCGGCGGACCAACGGGAGGAAGCCACGTCGGTGAAGGTAGCGCCGCCCACGAGGGCGTCAGCGGCCTTGGAACCGAGCTCGAGGTACGCGATGATCTTCGCGGCCTGCTCACGGGTCAGGTTTTCCTTGGCATTGAAATTGCCCTTTTCATCGCCAACGAACACACCAACGGCGTTCATGACGTCAACAGCTTCCTTGTAGTCGATCTTGTCGGCATCTTTGAAAGCTGCGTTGCTGATGGTGACGAGGGACATGGACATGACCAGCGCCAGCACCAGAGCGAGTAACTTTTTCATATAATGTTACTCTCCTTTCTGAAATTTCCGTTTCCGGTTCTGCGGCATCGTATATTTTTCCACGTTTCGGCTCGATTTTCTTTTGTTTATGCACGTCAGCTCGTTGAGGAGGGCGTCCGTCAAAATCCTGCCTTTGTGCAAAACGGAGAAAATGTTGCAAAAACGGGTCAAATAGGCGATATCGTATCCCCATTCGCGGATTTGTGTTGCAAAATCAGGTGTTTTCGGGCGTTTCTCGATCCACTTACCGTGGCATGCCGTTCCCGTAACTGAACCGGGAACTCACCTTGGCCCACCATCAATTGCACACTCATATTACACCCGGCTTTCCCGCCCGTCAACCGCTTTGGCCGATTTGTAACTCACCTGTAACATTCCCGTATTTTTGTTACACCGCAGCGGCACGCGCGGAGGGGCCGTCCCCGCGCGGCAGAGCGGCATCTCTCGGCGGACCTATTTATAGGTAGGCCGCACGGCGGGGCTTTGGTGCCCGCCGCCGTGCAACTCTGCGTGCATTTTACCTGGGCGATTCTCTTTCCGAGCAGCCGCACTTCCGAAACCCCGCCGCAGAGCGGCAGCGGCCGCAAGAAGCAGATCAAATCGAAAGCCGCAATAAGAAACTGCACACACTCCTTTGCGCAGCGCGTGCAGTACCGTTTTCGCAGGGGTTGACAATGCGGGGGTCAAGGGGCTTGCCCCTTGCGCTCTCTTGGGGTTTCAAAGGGGTCATTCTCTACGGTAGAGAATGGCCCCTTTGGTCGTGCCGCCGTCAGGCGGCAAATGTGGCGCCGCTGTCAAGCGGCAAATGTCGCACCGCCGTCAGGCGGCAGATCTCACTCGATCGCCAGTCTCCGGCTGCCGGAGACTTCGACGTCCTTCTTCGGCATCGTCAGGCTCAGCACACCGTCGTTGTAGCTGGCCTTGATGCCCTCGGCCTTGACGCCGGAGATATCGAAGCTCCTCGCGTAGCTGCCGTAGCTGCGCTCGCAGCGGACGTAGCTCTTGTCCTTCTCCTCGTGCTCGTTCCTGCGCTCGGCCTTGATGGTCAGGTTGTCGCCGTCGATGTCGATGGCAATGTCCTCCTTCTTCATGCCGGGCAGATCGGCCTCGAGCAGGTAATGGTCGCCCTTGTCCTGAATGTCGGTCTTGAACGTGCCGACGTCGCCGAGGAAGTCGCGGTTGCCGAAGAACGCGCGCTCCAGCGCCTCCATGTCGCGGAACGGGTCATAGGTGGTCATGTGGTTATTGTTGCGATAAGGTCTCAGTTCAAACATAATGAATACCTCCGAAAATTCGAGATTTGGAAAGCCTCGGGAGCTTGCCTTCCTTTGCTTTTCTTGACTCAGAGTCTACCCCGGAATTGTGTCCAAAGATACGCATTTGTGTGAACGGACTATGAATTTTAGCACTCTCACTCTAAGAATGCTAAAATCGTCGGATTTTGTTGCATTTGACGGGCAGCCTGCCCCAAAACCGCCCATGTCTACCCGATGTCTACCCGCCGAAACGCCTGGGGCGCAAGGGCTTGCGGGTTTTCCAAGAGGGCCGCCGTCTACCCTTCCGTCTACCCAATTTTTCGCGCCGATTCTTGAAATGCCTGCCATTGCTGCGAAAATTTTTGAAATTTCCGAAAATATATGGGGGTACGATATCCCCATACAAAGAAGGTGATTTCTTGTCATGCTATCATCCGCTTAAAGCTTTTGTCTTAGGTGAAAAAGATGGTAAACGGTTGCTCAAGGTGACGTGTTATGAGGTAGACCATCTTGCACGTTCTGGTGAAGGTTTTGCTTGTTGTACGCATCCTGCTTATGGTCGTCCTGGTGATGTTACCGAGTTTATCGAGATTCCCTGCGGAAAGTGTTCCGGCTGTCGTCTCCAGCGTTCGCGTGAATGGGCTAACCGATGTATGCTGGAGCTTGAATATCACAAGTCCAGTTATTTTGTAACGCTTACTTATGATGATGCTCATGTTCCGATTCACTACTATTCCGACCCCGAGACTGGCGAGGCCCTGCCGAGTATGTCTCTCGTGAAGCGTGATTTTCAGCTTTTCATGAAGCGTCTTCGAAAGAAGTTTGGTGAAGGTATTCGCTTCTTCGCTTCTGGCGAGTATGGTTCTCAGACGTTTCGTCCGCATTATCATGCCATCATCTTTGGATTGGAGCTTGATGATCTTGTTCCTTATAAGCGATCTGCGCAAGGTTTTCAGTATTTCAATTCTGCTTCTCTTCAAGACGTCTGGCCTAATGGCTTTGCTGTTGTTGCTCCGGTGACCTGGGAGACCTGCGCTTATACTGCTCGCTATGTCATGAAGAAGCTCACCGGCCCTGAAGCTGAGTTTTACGAGAACTTTAACATTGTTCCGGAGTTTTCGCTTATGTCTCGCAAGCCTGGTATTGCCCGGCAGTATTATGAAGACCATCCTGACCTATATGAACATGAGTTCATCAACATTTCGACTGAGAAAGGAGGAAGGAAGTTTCGACCTCCGAAGTATTATGACAAATTGTTTGATCTCGATTATCCGGAAGAATCTGCCAGGCTTAAAGCTGTTCGTCAGAAGATGGCAGCTGAAGCTCAGAAAGCGAAATTACAGAAAACCACACTTAGTTATTTAGACCAGCTTGCCGTTGAAGAACGCAACCAGCTGGCCCGAATAAAATCATTGAAAAGGAGTTGTATCTAATGCGTAAGAAAATGCGTCCCAAGAAAGACAAGAAGGTCTTTCGTCGTACTGCTGCGAAGTCCAAGAAGATCAACATCAATCCGACTGTTTTCCGTGGAGGTATTCGACTGTGAAGTGTCCGTTTGATTATCCCGATTACGATTGTCCTTATGAGGACGATCCAGATTTAACATGTGAAGAATGTGAGGTTTTGAAATGAAATATGGTGTTTATTCTATCCGCGATGCCCGCACGGGCTTTCTTCCGCCTACGGTAGATCAGAACGATTCTTCTGCCATGCGGAATTTCGCTCATGCTTGTATGCAGAAGGAAAGTCTTCTGTTTTCCCACATTGAGGATTATTCCCTTTGTAAGATTGGTGAGTTTGACAACGAGACCGGCACGATCTCGACCCAGCTCCCCGAAGTCATTCTTGACGGTACGTCTATTCAGAGAAAGGAAGGTTGACGTAATGTATGATGAAAAGCTTGGATTCGTTACTCAGTATCGTCCGCGAACTCGCTTCATTTCAAATGGAGGTCAGCGCGAAAGGATTCTCTATCAGCCTAAATTTGATGAGAATGGAGTTATGGACCTCGTTGAATCTGGCAAAGAAGACCTTTACGATTTCATTCAATCCCATGCTGAAGCCGTCGATATCCACGTGATTCTGGCTCGATTTCAGAACGGCGACGTTGACGCGCTTTCGCGTGTTCAAGGCGCTTATGGTGATTTCACCAATATGCCAACGTCTTATGCTGAGCTTCTGAATAGGGTCAATGAAGGTCAGAGCTTTTTCAATTCTCTTCCTGTGGATATTCGCGCAAAGTTTAACCATAACTTTGCGGAGTTCATGGCTGGTATGGACAAGCCTGATTTCCTCGACAAGCTCGGAATCAAGCCCGAGCGAGAGCCCGACCAGTCCCAGCAAGAGGAAAAACCGGCTGTTGAGCCGAAAAAGGAGGTTACGGAATGAATCGTAATGTTGAATCACATTTCGCGCTTAATCCCACAAACATTGATATCCGGCGTTCGACGTTTGACCGTTCGCATTCTCTTAAGACTTCGTTTAACGTTGGTGACATTGTACCTTTTTTTGTTGACGAAGTACTACCGGGAGATACGTTTAACGTGGACACATCCAAGGTTGTGCGTTTGCAGACGCTGCTTACTCCGGTCATGGATAACATCTACCTCGATACGTATTTCTTCTTCGTACCGAATCGGCTTACTTGGTCTCATTGGAAGCAGTTCAACGGCGAGAATACGGAATCTGCGTGGATTCCTCAGACAGAGTATGAAATTCCTCAAATTACTGCTCCTGCTGATGCTGGATGGTCTGTTGGAACTATTGCCGATTATCTCGGTGTGCCTACCGGCGTTCCTAATCTTTCCGTTAGTGCTCTTCCCTTCCGAGCTTATGCCTTGGTGATGAATGAGTGGTTTCGTGATGAAAACTTATCTGACCCGCTCGTTGTTCCCGTCGATGATGCTACTGTAGCCGGTGTCAATACTGGTACTTTTGTGACTGATGTTGCGAAAGGCGGTCTCCCCTATAAGGCTGCCAAGTATCATGATTATTTCACGAGTTGCCTTCCTTCTCCGCAGAAAGGCCCGGATGTTTTGATTCCCTCGGCTACTTCTGGTGAATATCCTGTTGTTACCCGTGAACAGCCTCATGATCCCGGTGGATTTGTTTTAACTGGTCTTTCTAATATTTCTTTTGCTTCTGGAGATCGACCGGTTAATATCTATGATTCTCTTGCTTTTAAGCCTGTTGCTGCTGGTTCTAATTATGCTGGCATTACTGGTTTCAGTGGTGGTGCTGACAAGCCCGGTTTTGACCCTGTCAACCTTTATGCTGTTTCTTCTGGTGGTCTCGGTGCTTCCATTAATCAGCTCCGCATGGCGTTCCAGATTCAGAAGCTTTATGAGAAAGACGCCCGTGGTGGTTCTCGCTACATCGAAATTCTTAAGTCTCATTTCGGCGTGACTTCTCCCGATGCTCGCCTTCAGCGTCCCGAATATCTCGGCGGTAACCGTGTCCCCATCAATATCAATCAGGTTGTGCAGCAGTCCGCTACGGCTTCCGGTGAGACTGCACAGGGTACCGTTACCGGTATGTCTGTTACCACGGATACCCATTCCGATTTCACCAAGTCTTTCACTGAGCATGGCTTTGTCATTGGTGTTATGGTCGCTCGCTACGATCATACCTATCAGCAGGGCCTTGAACGTTTCTGGTCTCGTAAGGATCGCTTTGATTATTATTGGCCTGTTTTCGCCAATATCGGTGAACAGGCTGTGAAGAACAAAGAGATTTTTGCTCAAGGCCCTGGCGTTAAGGATACTGCTGGTGCTGTCATTGATGATCAGGTTTTTGGTTATCAGGAAGCGTGGGCCGATTACCGTTATAAGCCTTCCCGTGTCACCGGTGAGATGCGTTCTCAGTACGCGCAGTCCCTTGATGTTTGGCATTTGGCTGATGACTATTCCGCTCTGCCTATGCTTTCGGATTCTTGGATTCGTGAGGATAAGACGAATGTAGATCGTGTGCTTGCTGTCACGTCCGCTGTCAGCAATCAGCTCTTCGCGGATATCTACATTAAGAACCGGACTACTCGTCCGATGCCGATGTATTCTATCCCCGGTTTGATCGACCATCATTGAGAGGTGATTTTATGACTACTGGTAAGGATGCTTCTCAGGTTCAGAGCGTGCCGGCTGTCGGAAATTTGGATTCTGCTCTTTCTCGTATTACTCGGACTGCTTCAGAAAATACCGCTAAAAGCGCTCAGATGGCTTCTGAGCAACGCGACTGGCAGGAGCGTCAAAATGCCTTGGCTATGCAGTTCAACGCTCAGGAAGCCGCTAAAAGCCGTTCTTGGCAGGAATACATGAGCAATACTGCTCACCAGCGAGAGATTAAAGACCTTAAAGCAGCCGGTTTGAATCCGGTGCTTAGTGCTATGGGAGGTAACGGCGCTGCCGTTACCTCCGGCGCTACCGCTTCCGGCGTGACTTCTGCCGGAGCGAAAGGTGAGGTTGATACTTCTGCTAATGCTGCTCTTGTGCAAATGCTTGGATCGGTGCTTTCTGCTCAAACCCAGTTGCAAACTGCAAACGTTAATGCACGGACTCAGGAAGCAGTTGCAGAAAAGTATACTGCTATGGAACAGATTGTTGCTCAGATTGGCGCCGATGCTTCTAAGTATGGTGCTCAGATGTCGTATGCTGCGAGTAAGTACGCAACTGATCAGAACATAGCGAATCCCAACGGTCCTTGGGGATTCGCTCGAGAGTTTTTGAAGATGGTTTCCGGTGATGAAGGCTCTGCCGGTCTTGGTTCGTCCGGCAAGTCTCTTTTCAATTCCATTTTTTCTTGGCTTTCGTCTGCTTCCGGTGACGTCAAAAAAGCCGTTACTAATTCTGATTGGTATAGATGGCTTTTTGGCGGAGTAAATTCCGGTGGATTTACTCACTTAAAAAATGATGGTAAATTCTGATTAGCTCCCGCCCCCAAGCAAAGGCTTGGGGGCATCTCAGGCCCATTACTCTCTTGATGTAATGGGCCTGAGTGACACCAAGCGCAGCCAAGCGTGAGCGCGGCCAGCGAGTTTAGAGCAGTGAAATAGGACTTGACGTATGCACTCCGACAAGCTAAAATGATAAATAGAAGTATGCACTATCGTAAATAAAGGGAGTATATAAATGCTAAAAATAATTGCTAAACTACTCGGAGTGCTTTTCCTGCTCGGTGTCGTTTTTCCTCTTGTGGTGCTGCTGATTTATTCTATCTGGTCTCAGATTCTGTGATTCTGTGATGGGGATACGATACTCTCGACCGGAGCGAATGGGGCGCTCGCCCTGGGCACGCAGCAGAGACACCAGGTCGGTATTCTGCGCCCGCGCCTTTTCCTCCGGCGTAAAATAGATAAATTTAGCCATTCTTTTTCTCCGTATGGATCGATGTAGTCCCTCTTGCCGCCAGAGGGACGCTGTGGTACAATTTCTCTCCGTGATATTCTGTGAGAGAAGGAAGAAGCAAATGAACCAGAAAGAACTCAACGAAATTCGCCGGCGCTTCCGGCTCGATAAAAATAACTTCAGCCGCATCTTCGGCTGCTACGTCAACTCCAACCGCGAGGTCATCTCGTGGATCGACGCCTCCCTCGGCCTCATGCGGCAGGAGGAGCAGGAGATGTATCTGGGGCTGCTCAAAAAGACGCTCTCCGGCACGCTGGGGCGCAACCTCATCGACATTGAATTCTCGACCGCTCAGGTCGCGGACAGCGACGAGCACCGCCTGCTCCAAACCCTGCGCCAGACGGAGTGCAAGGATGCGAACGCCCGCGAAACGCTCTGCCGCAAAATTATTGAATCTCTCAATATGGGCGAGACGAACTGCCTCATTCTCCTCGCCGCCGACGCCTATGATGTTCCTTACCGCGGCAAGGACGACGAGCTGCAGGCGGACGCCTCCGGCGACGTCTACAAGTATTTTGTCTGCGCCATTTGTCCTGTGAAGGCACCGACGCTCGAGCTGCGCTACGATACCGACGAGAATTTCTTCCACCCCAGCTCCACCGGACATATTGCCCTTGCGCCCGAGCTGGGCTTCCTCTTCCCCGCCTTTGACGACCGCGCGGCGAACATCTACAACGCGCTTTTTTACAGCAAGAATGTCGAGCTCATCCACGAGGAGGTCATCGACGCGGTGTTCCGCGTCGAGCCGCCGATGTCTGCCGTCGAGCAGAAAAATGTGTTTGATACCGCGCTCGCTGATACGCTTGAAAAGGATTGCAGCTACGATGTGGTGCAGTCCGTCCACGAACAGCTGCGCGGCCGCATTCAGGAGCATAAGGAGAGCCGCGATCCCGCGCCGCTGGAGCTGACGGTCGGCGACGTCGGCGGCATCCTGTCCGAGAGCGGCGTGAGCGAGGAGAAGGTCGAGAGCTTCCGCCGCGAGTGCGAGAAGCAGTACGGCGAGAACGCCGCGCTGAACCCGAAGAACATTCTCGGCACGGGCAAGTTCGAGATCACCACGCCGGAGGTGAAGATCACCGTCGCGCCGGAAAACAGCTATCTCATCGAGGCCCGCATGATCGGCGGGCGCAGGTATCTGCTCATTCCCGCCGACGATGGTGTGGAGGTCAACGGCGTGAGCGTGAGCATACCAAACGAAGAGCATAACTGATCACAGAGCCGCAGCACCGGTCATCACCGATGCCGCGGCTCTGCACTATGTATGCGATATCTCTTCATGATCGTCGGGCTTGTGTCCCATGGCAAGGCGTTTGCGCTGGAGCTCGCGGCGGCGCTTGCGGTCGATCCGCAGGCCATAGAGCGTACCGTCAGCCTTGCTGTTGTCCTCGAATATCCTGCCCATGTGGTGCAGCATCTGCACGACCGAATCGCCAAGAGTAGGTGAGCGATACACCGCATCTCTTTTTGGCACCCTGCTGTCGGGCGGTACATCCGCCTCCTGTTCCGGCGTGTCGTTTGCTGGCTTTCCGTTATTCTCTTCCGCACCATCTGCTGCACTCGCCCTTTGCACAGGTTTGTGGTACACCGGCACATCATCCCTTGGCCTCGGGTCAGGATCAATCGGTGCTGGGGTCTCCTGCACCGGTTGTTCTTCTACTTGTCTATGACGCATCGCTTCGAGGTCTTGCCCCGATCGCTTCAGCACCTCCTGAATGACCATGTTGCGTACTGTCTTGAATTCCTTCTGCTGACTCAGCGGTAGCCGCTCCGGGAGCTTCTGACCGTAGTCGAGACATTTCTGCTCCTGCAGCTCCTGCCAGATCTCATATTATGCCGATGGCACGATCAATGCCAGTCTGGGCAAGGGCGACATCGCCAAGGGCAACGACCAGAAGGTCGGCGGCAACGGCGTTCTGATCGAGGTCTACTATGACGACGTGGCGAACACCGCGAAGGTCGTCGAGATCAACACCTACGGCGGCGAGGTCACCTCTGCCCGCGCCAAGACCGCTTCCAAGGATGCCAACGTCACCGTGACTCCTCTGAACGCGGGCAAGGGCGGCAACTATGAGACCGAAGACTTCAAGGTCGACGATATCGTTGCCTACAACTACTCCACCAAGACCGGCGATGCCGGCGTGAAGAACGTTGTGGCTGCTGAGAAGGTCACCGGCGAACTGACCGGCTACACTGCCGGCAAGTCCGTCGTTGTCGGCGGCACCACCTACAAGTTCAACAAGGCTGCCAGCATCGACACCTCCGCTCTGGCGGGTGCGATCGACAATGACGTCACCCTCGCGCTCGACAAGTACGGCTACGTGCTGAACGTCAACACCGACGCTACTTCCACCAACTATGCCGTGGTTCTGAAGTATCAGGACAAGGGCTCCTTTGACGACGCCAAGGCCGAGCTTCTCTTCACCGACGGCACCACCAAGACCGTCGAGCTGAAGGACAACGCGGACGTTGAAACCGGTTCTCTCGTTTCCTACACCATCACCAACAAGGGCAAGTATGACCTGAAGGTCCTCGAAAAGACTCCCGACACTGAGACGGGCGTGACGCTGACCACGAAGGGCAGCTCCACCATCAGAATCGGCTCCGTCGTGAAGGCCAACGGCAAGACCATCTTCCTGGTCGCCACCAAGAGCGGCAACAGCGACACCGTGTACACCAGCTACACCGGCATTGCGAACGTGCCCACCATCACGGCCGGCAGCACTGCTGCGAAGGTCAACGCCTATGTGAAGAGCGGCTCCGCCGCCACCGTGGTGTACATTGACGCGACCGCCGCAACCACCAGCGTGGAGTCCTCCACCAAGGACGTTGTGTTCGTCAAGGGCTCCAGCACCACCGGCGCTTCCTACGACACCAAGAAGGGCACCTTCTACACCTACGACGCCATCGTCAACGGTGAGATCACCACGATCGACTCTGCCGACAAGATCACGAGCTATGCGCTGTACACCTCCATGGCTACCGATGAGAACGGCGTTGTGAAGCTGTCCGCCGACGGCAGCGTGTTCAGCGGCACCGGCACCGACAAGGCTGCCAACGACGCTATCGGCCTGAACGGCGCGTATTACAGCTACAGCAAGGATTGCCAGGTGTTCTACATCGACTCCGAAGGCACCATCTCCACCTCCAGCATCGGCGGCATCTCCAAGGATGAGACCGACGGCGTGTGGTTCAAGGTGACCGACGGCGACGTGACCACCATCGTGATCAAGGAAGCCGTGTCTGCGGCGAAGACCGTTATCTCCGCTGCTGTCAAGGGCAATAATATTGCTGTTAATCCGGCCGCTACCGTGGACAACACCGCTAAAACGATCAAGTTTACCGTGACCGGCACAGCCGGAAATGGTGACAGCGTGGAGATCACCCCCACTGTGTCTGCCGGCGCGAGCGCTTCTGCTGTTACCCTGACTTACGACGGTACCGCATGGAGCACTGCGACCATAACGGTTACCGCTGAAGACGGCACCACCGCTGACTACGTTGTTTCTGTTGCTTAATTCTTTCTGAATTAGGCTAAGAATCGACAAAAACCATCCCCCACTCCGATCGGAGTGGGGGATGGTCAGCTCGTCGAAAAAGTCCGGCTGGAGCTGGGCTTTTTCTGATAGATATGGTAG